>Ga0206951_1068_pt1 | contig 27005 bp, 27 predicted proteins | sample Alteio_BWOrgHeat_38_FD_152974 | JGI IMG/M metagenome (GOLD analysis project Ga0206951, IMG submission 152974) | Enriched cells from forest soil in Barre Woods Harvard Forest LTER site, Petersham, Massachusetts, United States -... | ecosystem: Environmental > Terrestrial > Soil > Temperate forest >... | reverse complement strand
CGGAATATTTTTCGCGCCGATCTTGGCGAACCTGGGCGGGCTATTCTTGACGTGCGCTTCGAGGAGTTTTTCCAGCGAATCGAAATCGAAGGGCAGCCGGCCCGTAAGTAACTCGAAAAGTATCACACCGATCGAATAGAGATCGCTGCGGCCATCGACAGAATCGCCTCGGATCATCTCGGGGCTCACATAGCCCGGTGTGCCCATTGCATAGATGGGCCCATGACCCGTCAGCTCGGCAAGCTGAATATGCGGTTTGGCGGCAAAACCCGCGAAACCGAAATCCATGACTTTGACCGATTCCTCGGGCGTTCCCGCGTTGAGCACCATCAAGTTGGCAGGCTTGATGTCGCGGTGAACGATGCCCGCGTTGTGTGCTGCATCGAGAGCGTGACCGATATACCCCAGAAGACGCCCCACTCTTTCCACATCGAACGAGCGGTTTTTTGCAATCAGCGTTTCGAGCGTCACGCCGGGGACGTACTCCATGATCAGGCATGGACCGATGGGATCATCGATTGACGCTTCGAGAAATTGCACGGCGTAGGGATGCGAAAACTTCGCCATCGAGCGGATTTCCGCCTCGTACAATTGGCGAAATTTCGGGTGCTCTACAATATGATCGTGAATTCGTTTAACTACGACGCGAGCGGCTGGGTCGTTGATCGGTTCGGCAAGGAAGACTTCGGCATTACTCCCTTGCCCAAGGGGTTTCAGTATTCTGTACTTGCCGAGCGCTGTCTTACCAAGCATCCGTGAATCCCCGCAACTCGGTAACCAATCACTCGACAATCTCCCCAAGGAAGTATTTCAAAGTTAGGTTTTTTTTCGCGTGTAGGCAAACTCCCTTACAAGTAAGAGAGCTGAAATAATCGCGAACCCGATGCTGGTTGCACATTTGGGGAAAGATTTTCGGTTGCGATCAGATTTTTAGGCGGTATTCTTCCATCAAATCTTGCGTATTTTCACCTGCTGCGCGAAATCAACACTGGCAAAAACTTTGAGAAATCTACTGTTGAACATGAAACGGATTTTAGAGATCGGCCGGCTCCCACCGATACTCGACCGCTCCTTCCCATTCAGTTCCACGGGGAATCACTTTCCACCCGGTATCAATTCCCCGATCCGCCAGGTTTGCCGCATCCGCAGAACAAGTGTATGGCTCAATTGCAATTGCCTGCCTGTGTGGCGGAGTGAACAGCACCAGCTCGCGGAATGCCGCATCAGCGAGAAAGCGGACCTGGCCCATGGCTTGCGGATGTGAAAGTTTAGCGATTTCGGTGAGTTCTCCGAGATTAGTCGTTCTGCCTCGGACACCCGTGAACACATAGTCAAGCTCTGTCCCGCCCAGGGGCGTTGGATAGCGAAAATCGATGTCGCCCGGTACATCTTTCCGCCAACCAGTCGGCAGGTTCATTTCCGCTTCCCACACCTGATCGACATTTGCCTGGAGCACGTGCCCGCCAATGTCCGGATCGTGCACGCCCGGCAAGCGGAAATAAGGGTGATAGCCCAGCCCGAATGGCAGCGGACCCGGCCCGAGATTCTCAACCGTGGCATCGACTCGCAGGCGATCGCGGAACAACCGATACGTGACGTTCAGGTTGAAGTCCGCCGGCCAGTACGAAAGCGCATCGGGCAAGTCTTTCTTGAGGTTGAACTGGCCGGTGACGAAGGCGAAATCTTCATCGCCATTCCAGTCGATCGCTCGCCAGGGATTTCGCGGCGTGAATCCATGAATGGCATGCAGTTTGGTCGAATCGTTGAAAGGGAGCTGATAGACTTTCCCTTCAAACGTAAAGCGAGCATCCCGCATGCGTCCAGGGAATGGAAAGAGAATCGGGTGACCGCTTCGCGTGGGAACCGGATTGGCTTCCCAGTCCCCGGAAGCAAACAGTATGTTTGCCCATCGCCCATCTTCCTGACGGATCTGCCAACGGAGGCAATTGAAACCCCACTGCGGCCAGATCTCCGCTCGAACCGACTCATCGGTGGCAATCAGCTCGTAAATTTCCCCGGTCCTGCCTCCAACATTTGTGTGAGTTGTGCGAACTTCGAAAGGCATGACTCGTCTCCGTGGGTTTCTGGCCAGGGAGTGATATTGTAATCAAAACGCCTGCCTCTGCGTGGTCATCTCGAACGAAAAGAGAACCTCCCATGCCAACCTTAACCTCCACGACCCTCACCACCTTCTCTCAATCGCTCTTCGAAGCATGTGGTGTTCCCACAGCGGATGCCGCGGTTGTCTCTCGTAGCCTCGTTGATGCAAACCTGTGCGGGCACGATTCGCACGGCGTGATGAGAGTGCCGCAGTATGTCGAATTCATTCGCAAGGGAACCTATAAACCGGGTGTTCCACTCACCACCATCAGCGAGACTCCGGCTATTCTTACTGCGGACGCCAACTGGGGCCTGGGGCAAGTGCAGGCTTATCGTTTGCTCGACAAGTTGCTGCCCAAAGCCAAATTGCTCGGTATTGCCTGTGGAACGCTCAGAAATTGCGGACACACCGGCAGGCTGGGTGAATACGCTGAGTTCGCTGCCAAAGAGAAAATGGCACTCTTCGCATCCGTTAATTCGCACGGCTCGGGCCGGCGCGTGGTCCCGCCTGGAGGAACGGAAGGCCGCATCAGCACCAACCCGATTTGCATGGGCGTACCGACTTCCGGCGACCCCGTCATCATCGACTTTGGCACCAGTGCGGTTGCCGAAGGCAAGGTCCGCGCTCAGTTCCAGAAGAAAGAACCAACCCCCGAAGGCTGGCTGGTCGATCACAAAGGTGCTCCCACAACGGACCCCGGAGTTCTTTACTCCGAACCGCGAGGCAACATTCTCCCTTTCGGCGGCCAGCAGGCATACAAAGGATTCGGCCTCGGATTGCTCCTCGATTTTCTCTGCGGCGGGCTTTCCGGCGGAGCTTGCAGCAATCCAATCTTTCCGCTTCCCGGAGCCGGTAACGCTGCGGTTTTCGTGCTTTTCAATCCGGCTCTATTTGGTGGTACCGATCATTTCTTGAAGGAGGCCGATGGACTGAGTTCTTACGTGCGCTCATGCCCGACAGTCCCCTCTGTTGAAGCCATCACGCTTCCCGGCGATCCGGAACGTAATGCAAAGGCAAAAAGGTCGATTGAAGGAATCCCAATACCTGATGGAACCTGGGAACTGATCGCCAAAACGGCGCGCGAGCTAAACGTACCACTTCCGTGAAAAGAAGTTCTTGCTGATTATCCCCTGGTCCAGTAAAATCAGATCAGGTTTTACCTCGTTATCCCTCGTTTGGGAGCGGTGATGTCTCGTTCATTTCAGCGAGCCGCGAGAGCAATCGGCATCGTTTTCTTCCCTCTCTTGCTTCTATCACTGGCTTTACCCGGGTGTGGCACTAAGGACGACGACGTCTGGCCCAAGGACAAAACAGGGCCGAAAGTCGTCGTTTCATTCGCACCATACTACTGCTTTGCAGCGAATGTTGCCGGCGATGACGCCATCATCAAAACCATGATGACCACCTCCGGTCCTCACCATTTCCAGGCCACCGACAAGGATGCCCATTTGCTGCGTCGAGCCGATTTGTTCCTCGTCAACGGCCTTGGACTCGATGAAGAGATGGCCGAGACCCTGAAGAAGGGCTCCAGCAACCCCCAACTCAAGATCGTTGAACTCGGCGAAAAAATCCCGGAAGACAAGCTCGTTGCGGGAGTTCGCCATCACCAACATGCGGGAGCGGATCACGATCACGGGAAGGATGCTCACGTCTGGTTAAGCCCCGATTACGCAATCTATTTGGTCGAGGGCATTCGCGATGAACTAAAAGCGGCCGATCCGCCGCACGCTGCAAATTACGATCGCCGCTGCAAGGAATACATCGAGAAACTTCACAAACTCAAAGCGGACGGCCTGGCGATGTTGAAGGACAAGAAGGACCGCAGGATGGTGACCTTCCACGAATCGCTCGCCTACTTTGCCAAGACCTTCGATCTGAGCATCGTCAGTGTTGTCGAGAAAACTCCTGGGTCGGAGCCAAACGACCAGCAACTGAAAGCTCTGATTGCACTCTGTGCCGACGGCGATAAACCTGTCCGGCTCATCACCGTTGAACCTCAATACAGCAATTCGAACTCGGGCTCCCAGTTGATCGAGAGCCTCAAGCACAAGAAAGTGCCCGACCCTGCTCTGGTGGAATTCGATACCCTCGAAACCGTTGTCCCCAACCAGTTGTCTCTCGACTGGTACGAAAACAAGATGCGAGCGAACCTCAGCGCCCTGGCGGAGAAGATGAAATGAGTCGCCTCGTTTCACTGCCAGTGGCAACCAGCCTGCGCCCACTCGTTGCTCTACGGGAAGTTTCCGTGGAACTCGGTGGGTTTCGCGTGCTGAATAGCGTTACCGCCGATATCGCCCGAGGCAAGATCACCGCATTGATTGGACTCAATGGCTCGGGCAAAACCACCCTGTTGCGCGCACTTGTAGGCGAATATCAATATCGCGGTCAAATCAAGTTCTTTTGCGGTCACGATCATTCGCACCCCACTCCCGAAAACGTCGGTTACGTTCCCCAAAAGCTGGCTCTCGATGCCCGGCTGCCACTGACCGTGCGAGATATTTTCGGTCTGGCACTCTCGCGCAGGCCGCTTTTTCTCGGCGTGCCTCGGTGGGTTTCCACAAAGGCAGAGAAGTTGCTCGAACGAGTCGGCATGCCTGGGATTTTGGACACTCCGGTTGAGGGGCTATCGGGCGGCCAGTTACAACGCGTTCTGCTGGCTCTGGCACTCGAACCATCGCCGGAATTACTTCTTCTCGATGAGCCAGCGGCCGGGATCGATTTCAAGGACCAGAAAAAGTTTTACGAGCTCATTTCCTCAATCAATCGCGAGGAAGGATTGACTGTGATGCTGGTCTCCCACGATCTCAATATGATCAACGCGCATGCGGACCAAGTTTTATGCCTAAAAAATGGATCGATAAACTGTCAGGGTCCGCCAGACGAGATTCTCACACCTATGAATTTGTCCGTTACGTTTGGAGCCGAACTTCCACTTTTCCAACATAGACGCGTCAATTGACAACGTGGGTTCTAACCACAGAGGCACAGAGGACACAGAGAAAACCAAGGCGGCACATTTAGTTTTTCCCAATTCTATTCTTTTCTTCTCTGTGCCCTCTGTGACTCTGTGGTGAATTCTCTTATTCTCCTAAACGCTTCGAGTCCCAGAGCGATGGAAAATCCATTCGCTTTGGGACTCGATTTTTATTCCGGTAACGGTTTGAGTTACGTCAACGGTGGCCAGTCTTTATCCACACCCTCTTTCTCAATCAAATCGAGTTGCTCACGAGTCAAATGATACTCCGCGGCAATCTTCTTCTTGGATTCGCCCACCGCGATTCCACTATCTTGAGTTTCCACCAGGGCATGGAAAATTGACTTTCGTTGCTTTACAGTCAGTATCTTGGTTGTCATGGAATGAACCCTCAGCACGTATTGGTATTGGCCCCATTTGAGAAATGGGGAGTTTATCGTTCAAACCTGCGTCTCTCGCGGGAAAGGGCGGCGTTCGAGATGCGGCGGAACCGTATATCTAATATACGCCCACGCAAAGCGTCCATTTACGAGAGAAATCGCTGGATTCTTTATTTTCCCGAAAACAACCGCTCCAACTATCACTTTTAAACGGGTGCCCAATGCTTCCCAGGAGATTATCCGCTGTCCTTGCAATGATTTGCGTCCTGAGCGTTCGAGGGGTGGAAAGCGCGCCAAACGCCAACTTTTCGCCTCAGAAAACAGCAGATTCCAAGGACCAAAACCCACCCCCTGGATGGGTCAAAGAGAGGCTGTCCATCGTCGATAAGCAAATCGATACCGACATCAAAGAGTTGGTCGATCTCTATAAGCACATTCATTCAAATCCCGAACTCTCCTTGATGGAAGTGAAGACCGCAGCGCGGCTCGCGGAAGAAATACGGACATCGGGGTATGAGGTGACTGAAAAGGTTGGAGGCAACGGCGTGGTTGCGGTGCTAAAGAATGGACCTGGACCGGTCGTCATGATTCGGACCGACATGGATGCTTTGCCCATCGTGGAGCAAACGGGACTTCCTTATGCCAGCAAGGTGAAGGTCAAGGACCTGGCTGGTAACGAAGTCGGCGTGATGCATGCCTGCGGTCACGATATCCACATGGCTTCGTGGGTCGGCACGGCTCGCGTGCTGGCCAGCACGAAAGACAACTGGTCGGGGACGGTCGTGTTTATCGCTCAACCGGCCGAGGAGATTATCGCGGGGGCAAGGATGATGCTCGAAGATGGGCTCTATAAACGATTCCCCAAACCCGATTATGCCCTGGCACTCCATTCGGATTCCTTGACTCAAGTGGGAACGGTTGCCATCGCCGAGGGTTTGGCGATGGCTGCTTCGGACACGATTGACATCACCGTGAAGGGCAAGGGTGGGCACGGTGCCGCGCCTCACATGACCGTCGATCCGATCGTCCTCGCAGCCAGAATCATTCTCGATCTGCAAACCATTGTGAGCCGCGAAACGAGCCCTCTCGATCCTTGCGTTGTAACCGTTGGTTCAATTCACGGTGGAACGAAACACAACATCATCCCGAACGAAGTAAAGCTGCAACTGACCGTGCGGACAACCAAAACGGAAACCCGCGACCATACCTTAAAAGCAATCGACCGGATTATAAAAGCAGCAGCAATGGGCGCCCGTGCACCAGAGCCGGAAATGCGCGTGAACCTGGAGCAATACACACCGCCAACTTTTAACGATGTGGCACTGGCCCAGAAATCGGCAGCAGTGTTCCGCGAGATATTGGGAAAGGAAAATGTGAAGCTTCGCCAACCCGTCATGGGAGCGGAAGACTTCGGCCGTTACTCGGTGGGGAAGATACCAATCCTGATGTTTTTCCTGGGAACAATCGCCAAGGAAAAGTACGAAGCAGCCCAGGCACCCGGAGCAACGCCACTTCCTGGCATGCACACAGATTCCTACGCACCTCTTCCTGAGCCGAGCATAAGGAATGGGGTACGGTGCATGAGCCTGGCAGCGATGAATTTGATGCGGAAGTAATCAGTACCAAGCCACTCACGAATTGGGGAGTAAATTATGCGTGCAGTGAGGTAAAATATGGCAAGAGAGCCCAAGGGAAAACCAATAAAGAAAGGGCCAAAAGGAGGCAGAAAACACACGCCCGGCCGAGATCACAACACAAAGAGTGGTGCTGGCAAGAAGAAACGATTTGCAAAGAAGAAACGACGCCAAAGAACAATCGATCAAGAGAATTGTCACGAACAATGGGTTGTGTGGGACTCTTTGTCCGATGATGCCAAAAGATTGCGTCCCGATTTGTACCCCGATTGCCCAAGGCCAAACGATGCCGACGAAGAATAAGATGCGTCCTATCGATTTGACGAAATGGCCGGAGGCGAAAAGTCTCTATGTCCGGTTATTGCATTCGTTTTACGAGCGCAACGAACTGGCAAAATCAAAATCGATTGCACTGAGCCTCCTCAGGATGATCGATCTACTCGATCCATTATCCACCACCTTACCTGGAAATGAGTACCGAGCTTTGATCGCTGAAATCGATGGCGACCTCGATGAAGCGATTCGTTATCGCGAAGTGTTAGTGAAAAAAATTGACGAATACGCCAAAGCGAAACGATTGCAGGATTTGGCTCTAAAACCAGATGATTATGCCGATCAACTCGACTTGCTTGCCGCGCTTTATTGCGAAAACGGACGTTTATCTGAAGCGGAAGCTGCAATTAGTAAATCAGAAAAGTTCTGTGCAGAAGCTGGTATTCCATTCGACGGGAAAGATGTACGAAAACAAATTGAGCGAGAACGGAAAACTTCTGCACAAGTTACTTCGAGCAAAGGCACCAGAAATAAGAAAAAAGTGAAGAAGAAACCAATTTCAAAGGCCCTGTAATTTCTTTTGTGTCGTCGTGGTCGGGAACGGCAATTGCAGTTAATTTCCGATCCGTGTCGGCATGCGACCCTCGAACAGAATCGCAAAGTGGTTCAGAGCCGCTTTCCAGTTCCGGATCGGCATCGTCCACTTCCTCGATGCCTGTTGAATCGCCATGTAGACCAGTTTGAACGCCGAGTCCGCGTTGGGGTACTGCTTGCGGTTCCTCGTGAACTTGCGAATCACGCTGTTCACCGATTCAATCGCGTTCGTCGTGTAGATCGCCTTGCGGATCGCGGTCGGGAACTCGAACATCGCGCTGATGTCGCCCCACTTCAGCCGCCACTGCTTGACGATCGTCGGATACTTGACACCCCATTTCGCCTCGAAGGCATCCAACATCTGCTCGGCTTCCAGCACGGTCGCCGACTGATAAATCGTTTTCAAATCCGCAGCCACCTCCTTGCTGTCCGCGGTGGTCGTGTACTTGAGTGCCGCCCGCACCAGGTGCACAATACAAAGTTGCACCTGCGTCTGCGGGAAAGCCGCGCGGATCGCTTCCGGAAAGCCGCTCAGCCCATCAACGCATACGACGAAGATGTCCTCGACACCACGGTCCTTGAGATCCGTCAAACACGACAGCCAAAACTTCGCTCCCTCGGTCTCCGCCAGCCAAAGGCCCAAAAGTTCCTTTTTCCCCTGCAAATTCACACCAATCGCCACATACATCGTGTGCTGCGACACTCGACCGTTCTCACCACGCACATGCACAACGATGCCGTCGAGGTAAACGATCGGCCAGATCGCATCCAAGCGTCGGGTCCGCCACTCGCTCACCTCCCGATCCAGATCGGCGGTGATCTCCGAGACGAGCGTGGGCGATACCTCCACGCCGTACAGATCCTGAACGATCTCCTGAATGTCGCGGGTCGTCATTCCCTTCGCGTAGAGCGCCAGAATCTTCTCGTCGAAACCAGCGAGACGGCGTTGGTGCTTGCCAACCAACTGGGGATCGAAGGTGCCGTTGCGATCACGCGGCGTCTGGAGCGTGATGTCGCCCATATCGCCGCTGACCGTCTTGCGCGAATGTCCGTTGCGGCGATTTTTACGCGCCCCAGGCATCACATCATCCGTCACCTGGCGGTCGGCCCCTGTCACCGCCGAGTCGCCGGCATCCGGCTGACCGCGGCGCCCCAAGTGAACTTCCATCTCCGTGTTGAGCATGCGTTCCAGTGTCGTCTTCAGCAGCGAACGCATCAGACCGTTCACATCGTCGAGGGTCGAGGCTTGACCGGCTATATCGTTGGCCAGCTTCTCGACCTGGGTTTTGAGTATCGCATCCATGCCTGAATCTCCGTAAAGTAAAGAGGTTGGGTAATAACCGCTCCCTTCACTCGACACAAGATTCAGTACAGGCCCATTTCAAATGAGCAATGACTTTTAATCACGTCAACCTCACTCTCAAGATCTTCCGCCCCAACCGGACAACCAACCCATCTGTGATCGGAACAGTTGACTTGACGTCCGTTACCTTGGTGCGATCAGGTCCGTAGTTGAAGGCTTTTTCAGGATCGATCTTTCGCCGAGCTTCACCCTTGCTTGCACAGAGCTTGGTCTCCACCATCAGGTCAATCGCGAGCATTGCTCCTTCAGTTAACTTTTCTTTGGGGATCGTCACTTCATCGATGTTATCGGGGTCTTGCTTTTCTTTGTGTTGCTTGATCCAGTCCGCAAGAGTAGCCGTTGCGGCTTCTTTGCCGTGGTAAAAGGTGACGATATCGCTCGCCAGGAGTTTCTTCGCCTCATTTGGATGACCGGCCACAATCTGGCTGATTTCCTCTTGCGTCCGATCTGTCAGTAACGTGAACCACTCGCTCATCAACTCGTCCGGGATACGCATGGTTTTGCCGAACTGTTCTTTGGGCACTTCGTTCAATCCGATGTAGTTGCCGAGGCTTTTACCCATTTTTTTGACGCCATCCAAACCGCGAAGGATGGGCATCGTGAAGCAGATCTGCGGCTCCTGACCTTCCGTTCGTTGAAGATCCCGACCGACCATCAGGTTGTAAAGCTGCTCCGTGCCTCCAAGTTCCACATCGGCTTTGATTTCAACAGAATCCCAGCCCTGCATGAGGGGGTAGAGGCATTCGTGGAGGTAGATCGGCGTGCCGGCTTTCATTCGGTTCGAGAAGTCATCGCGTTCGATCATTCGCTGCACCGTCGTCTGACCGAGCAGACGCAGCATCTCGTTGAAGCCGAACTTCGAGAACCACTCGCCATTCGGACGGACCTCGGCCTTGGTTACATCAATGACTTTGGCGATTTGAGTGAGGTAAGTCTGGGCATTCTTTTCGATCTGCTCCGCGTTCAATCCCTGCCTCGATTGATCGCGGCCGGACGGATCGCCCACGGCTGCCGTCGCGGTTCCCATGATGAGAACTGCCGTATGGCCAAGGTCCTGGAACTGGCGGAGTTTCCTGAGCGGAACGGTGTGGCCGAGGTGGACATCGAATCCGGTTGGGTCGATGCCGTACTTCACGCGGAGCGGTTTGTCCGCGGCAAAGCTTTTCTCGAGTTTTTTGCGGAGTTCGGCAGTAGTTTCGACCTGGGCAGCCCCACGCATGAGGCTCTTCAGTTGTTCCTCGACTGGTGGAAACACTGCCATTGCGAACCTCCAGCAAGAACATTGCCGGTTAACTGAACATCTGGAACTTGCCGACGGCCTCAAAAGCATGAGGGATGTGCCGGATGATTGGTTCGCTGGAATGTGCCGGCCAGCTCAGCACCAACACATCGAAGCGAACGGCGATTTTGCCCAGCAGTTTGCGAGCATTGAGGAAACGCAAAGTCGCCCCGGTGATCTTCCGCTGTTTGCGGAGGTCCACCGAGGCGGCGGTGTTCTCCAGGGCGTCTGGGTGATCCGAAGCAGTCGAGCGGACTTCCACCACCACAAGCGTTTCCCGATCGAGAGCCAGCAAATCGAGTTCACCGGCAGGATCGGATACATTCGCTGCCAAAACCCGGTAGCCAAGGCTTCGTAAAAATCGGGCTGCCGATCGTTCGCTGCGTCTCCCGAACCACCTGCGCCACCACGGCCAGTGCGTGAAGCCGGGCTCGAAAGGAGTAGCTGCGTGTTCCGGTGTGGCGGGCATGGCCCTTACTTCTTCTTTGCCGCAGCCTCAGCTTCCTTTTTGGCCTTCTTCTTCTGGGCCGACTTGCTCATGCCACCTTCGGCCGTTGCCCGGGCTGCTGCTTCTTGGGCTGCCTTGGCTGCTGCTTCGGCTGCAGCCTTGAGATCGGCATCGATCTTCATCTGCCGTTTCACATCGTCGCGTATCTTGGTCGCCTTGCCGACACGGTCCCTGAGGTAATAAAGCTTGGCCCGGCGAACCATTCCGGCCTTCTTGATGACGATCTTCGCGATGCGAGGTGAATGAACCGGGAAGATTCGCTCAACGCCTTCCCCTTGCACCAGGCGGCGAACGGTGAAGGATTCCCGCACCCCTCCGTTGGTCCGGGAAATGACATCGCCCTCAAAAATCTGGACTCGCTCTTTCTGGCCATCGAGAATCTTCTGATGAACCTCAACGCGATCGCCTATCCGGAAGTCCGGAATATCCAACTTCATGTTGGCCTTTTCGACTTCCTGCATGAATTTCGTCATCATCACACACCTGGATCTTTCCGGGCAATTCGGCCCATCGTATCGATTCGTTAATTCTTCTATTGGTTTGGTTTGCTACTTCTCGCTTCGGATTGTTCTTGCCGCCAGTTTGCGATGGCTCCGTGATTACCGCTCAAGAGGATTTCCGGAACCTCCAGACCGCGGAAAACTCGAGGGCGAGTGTACTGCGGATACTCCAAGCGTCCTGGTTCGCTATGCGATTCATCTTTCGCACTTTGCTCGTCGCCGAGAACTCCCGGTATCAAGCGGATCGTGGCATCTATCAACACCATAGCTGGAACTTCACCACCGTTGCAGACGAAATCGCCCACGGAAATCTCCCGTGGGTTCAACACCTGCCGTATGCGATCGTCGAACCCTTCGTACCGCCCACAAAGAAGGAGCAATCGGGGTTCTCGGGCCAATTCCTCAACTGTCCTCTGGGTCAACCTTTCACCAGCGGGGGTGAGCATGATGAGCTTCCCCTGCGGCGTCGCCTTGGCCTGCACGGCTTCGACGCAATCGACAACCGGCTGTGCCATGAGGACCATTCCGGGTCCGCCGCCAAAAGGCCTGTCGTCAACTCTCTGGTGCTTGTCCTGGGTCCAGTCCCGCATGTTCCAGGTGTGAACCTGCACCAAGCCCGCCTGGATCGCATCTTCAAGGAGGCTCTGCCCAACAAACCCTTCGAATATGCCCGGGAACAATGTCAACACATCGAACCGGATGGTTCGGTGTGTTGTTGGCGTTTCAGCATGTCCTGGTGTCACAGGGGCCTCCGCCCCCGCTCATACGAAGGGCTACGACGCCTCAACCTAGGGGAGCCGTTGCTTCCGCTACGGCGATGGCTTTGGCCTTGGCTGCTTCTTCAGTAGCCTTGGCGGTTTCCTGGGTCTCAATCTCTTCCCACTTCTTCATGAACTTCTTGAAGATCGCCTGGCATTGGTCCGAAGCAATCGCCCCGACACTTTGCCAGTACTTGATCCGGCTGGGGATGAGCTTGACCCGCTTTTCCTTATCGACCACATGCGGATCGTAAACGCCCAACTCCTCGATGACCCTGCCATCGCGCGGTTGGCGGTGATCGATGGCAACAATCCGGTAATAATGCCGGTGAGTCCGGCCCATCTGTTTCATTCTAATTCGAACAGCCACAGCAAATTCCCCTGATTCAACTTTACATTGAGAACAGTAATGATAGTGAGACAATGACAAAGTGACTACGGCAAAAAAGCCACGGAAAGCAACCTGGCATCATAACTATCGGTGGAAAAACCCTTCCAAGTCACGCGCCTTCCCATTTCAATCAGTCGTTTTTATTAAGTGAACATACTTACACTTATTTGATGTCAAACCATCAGAAATACAGGCAATCGGTGTCAGTCGATAAATAGCGTGTCAGGTGGTCAAATTTCTATCTGAGTAATTTTGGTCGATTTCTCAGGGCAATTCACTCCAATTTCAAGTTCAAACAGCAATCCGTGTCAGATTTTGTCAGGTTTTTTAGCCCCTTTTCTGGCTTATAAATCACCTTAACCATGAATAAACTCGTAATAACTATTGTACGATTAAACAATGTCGACGAAGGCTGCGAAACCGTCTGTGCCATCTTATAAGGGGAGAGGAGGAATTTGTTACAGGGAGAATGTCATGAAAGAAGTCGATCAAGACCGTGCTTTTGACATGATGGAAATGGCCCTCGTAGCTTTGCTGGCACGAGGGGAAACTGTGGAGAACGCAGCCCAAATTGCCGGCGTCTCCGAAAGAACCGTATATCGCCGCAAGGAGAACCCCGAATTCAGGGCTAAGGTGGCCGAATGCCGCGCCAATATGTTTTCGTCCGCCGCGGGCCACCTGTTGGAGGTCATGCAAATTGCGTCCGAAACTCTGCAATCGTTGATGCAGAACGAGGACGCCAACATTCAGTACAAGGCCGCCGTGAAATTGATTGAGCTGGCTTTCAAGATTCGACAGATCGACGAACAGGATCGAGAAAGGGGAAAGCTGAAAGTAATCGTCAGTACCACGGACGAGTTACCCCAACAGACCGGGAATGTGCTTCAGGAAGGTTCGCCATTGCAGGTGAGTGAGTCGGAAAGATCCTCGACCTCGTCGCCCCAACGGAGCGACGGACTGTAGCCACGGGTGTCTGCGCGCGGATGATGCCGCCGATGTAAGGATAGAGACGCTCTGCGACTTCGGTGGCGATCCACGGAGTGCGCCGCTTCGTGGAAAAGACGACGTGGAGCAGGAGTTGGGAGTAAGTGCCTGGCATCGAACATCCTTCGCCCCTCCGGGCAACGCCGTGAACGATTTTGACCCTGCGAAGGGTCAAAGCCATTAGCCGGTGGTTGAGCGAAGCGATACCACCGGTGGGTTGCAAAGAAGCCTCGACCCCGGCAGGGGTCGTAGCAAGGTCGGAGGCCATAGCTGCGACCCTTCCAGGGTGGATTTTTTTCCGCCAACGAAACCGGTGGTGTCGCTGCGCTCAACCACCGGCTAATCGCTGAGATCCCTCCGGGATCATTTGTCCTTAAAACTTGGCGAAAAAATCGTTCACGGCGTTGACCAAACGGGGCGACGGACTGTAGCCACGGGTGGAGTTCCGCCCGCCGACAGGCGGGCGGAACTCCACCCGTGGAAGCCTGCGCCGATTCTCGATCTGCCCCGTAGGGGCAGAGGAATTCCACCGTCGCGCGGCGTCTTAGTCGAACACGTAACGAAAGGGTGTTTTGCCCGTATTATACCATCAACAACTCTGTAAACTGATCAAATTGTCCGCCTGCGTCGCGGCGAGCGAATCACGACTCCAGCACTCGGAAGAAGGGGAAGAGAGCGCTTTGAAATCGGACATGAAAGCGTTAATGCGGCTGTTGGGAGCGAGTTTGCTCTTAACTCTTGTGATATTCGCTGTCCTGGCGGTGTCTATTGCTGGATGGATTCCCAAAGAAGTGGCCGTTGGAATTGGTGCCGCGCTGTTTATCTGCGGGAGTCTCTATCTCCTACCCCGCTTCTCGCGCGGCCTGACGAATACACAAGATCAGAGCAACAAGAATAAGCCACCAGTGGACGAAGGGAAACGCTGGGAGAAATGAAACCCACCAGAATAAGGGTGGTTCGGAGGGCGACCGATGACTGAAGCGGAATGGCTGAATGCTTCCAAATGCGACCTTATGGTGGATTTGCTGGAAGACAATGGCAAACTTTCTGAAAGAAAAACCAGGCTCTTCGCTGTGGCATGTGGGCGTAGAGCGTGGCCTTTTATGGTTGATGAAAGAAGCAGACGAGCGGTCGAGATTTCAGAGCAATACGCTGACGGGTTAGTTGGGAATAAATCATTAAGAGCCATGCGGCACCAAGCATTTTTAGCAACCACATCTCCCACTTATACCTCTAACGGACTTGATCCCAGGCTCATTGAAACTGCAGCTATTGTTGCGCTAAACACTTGTATGAACGCAAAAAAAGAGGGAAACAAATCGATAGCCCTGTCAACTGCTGGATGCGAAAATGCCCTTGTATTTCGTGCTTTTGGAGATGCCGCTGGTTGGGCAGCACTAAGTGATCAGTGCATTCTGATTCGTTGCATCTTCGGCAGCCCCTTCCACCCCGTCACCCTCAACCCCTCTTGGCTCACCTCCACCGTCCTCGCTCTTGCCACTGGCATCTACTCCGAGAAAGCATTTGACCGCATGCCCATCCTTGCCGACGCCCTTCAAGATGCCGGTTGCGACAACGATGAGATCCTTCAGCATTGCCGTGGGCCGGGGCCGCACGTGAGAGGATGCTTTTTGATTGATCTGCTGCTCGGTAAGAAATAGGACTCAGAGTGTCAGCGCAGCGAGCTAGAAATAGCGGTTACTTCCTGGCTTATCAATTTTTTAACCTGATGTCGATTCTGACAGCTCTCGAACGACTAGGGAGTGTCAACAGCCGGGAACGGACCTACTTCCCGGTCGAAACCGTGCGGACGGTTTATCACCAAAGCCAGAGGGAGACTCAACATGCGTTACATGATGCTCATCAAAGCCACGAAAAATTACGAGGCTGGCGTTATACCCGACGAGAAAAGCCTCTTGGAGATGGCCAAGAATTTCGAGGCACTTGTCAACGCGGGGACGCGTCCCGAGTGCGGCCGGCTCCAGCCGAGTTCGCATGGAATGCGCGTCCGCTATTCCAAAGGACAGTTCACTATCATCGACGGACCCTTCGCCGAGACGAAGGAACTGGTCGCCGGCTTTTGCCTGATCGAGGCTAAATCGTTACAGGAAGCAATCGAATGGGCCAAGCGCATGCCATTCCAGGAAGGTGAGATCGAGGTGCGCCCACTATTCGAACTGACGGACTTTCCGGTCGATCCCAACGAGAAGCCCGGATGTTGGCGGGAAAAAGAGGAAGCATTTCGCACCGAACTGCCCGCACGCAGACCCGGAACGATACGGTACATGGGAATCGTTAAGGCAGATAAGAACACGGAGGCTGGCGTCATGCCGAATGAGAAATTATTGGCTGCCATGGGAGCATTCATGGAGGAAGGAATAAAGTCCGGCATCTACCTCTCGGGCGAGGGACTCCAGCCAAGCTCAAAAGGCGCACGGATACGATACTCCGGAAGCAATCGCACGGTAATCGACGGGCCCTTCGCGGAAACGAAGGAATTGATCGGCGGCTATGCGATCCTTCAGTTCTCGTCGAAGGCTGAGGCGATCGAGTGGACGAAACGGTTTGTGCAGGTTGGTGCCCCAGGGCACCTCGACGCCGAGAACGAGTGCGAGATCCGCCCCTTCTTCGAGTTCGAGGAGTTCGGTCCCAGCGAGGCGATGGAACGCTTTCGCGCGGCGGGAGAGGAGGCGAAGAAATAGGGGTGCGGCATCGATGGAGAAGTCTTAACCGATCTGGTATCCTGGGCTCATTGGTCCTGTGAAGACTATTCCTGGCGCGAACCCATCATGCAAAAACCACTCACACCGCGAATCGTCTCGTGCGCAGTTATCGTCGGCGTATTGTTTGCCAGTTCCATCGGGGTTGGCGTGTCGAACTCGGGTATTGTTTCCAACTCGGAGTCGGAGGCCAACCTGCTTGCGACCCCTAGCGTACAGACGGTATTCTCCCCGGCATTCGCACTCCTCGGGTTCTGTCTCGGCGTACCAATCGGCGGAGCGATTGGATACCTATGGGACCATACTGGGCTGGTCGGTGCCTTCGGCATAATCGTGGTTTCACTATTGGGCGGCTTTGTAGGTCTCATGGCGGCAAGTTTGTTCGGAGCGGTAACGCGGGTTTCCATATCCGATACTGCCATGAGTGTTGAGCATGGAGCATCGGATGGCGTCATGATCGGTGGTGCAGTGCTGGGTACGGTCCTCGGTACTCTTTGTGCATGGTGGTTCAGACCGGTGAAAGGGACCGCTGATTTGCACAAAGTCCCCGCCTGACCTGACTCGGATCATCAAAGATGCAACAGTAGGTCGCGACGTTCCCGAGGCTAAGCGAATGAGCGAACATCAAATCGTGGCGTTCCGCGCGATCGACGGTCCGGTGGGCGAAAAAAACCTCGAATACATGCAGCAGCAATCGTCGCGGGCTGAGATCACTCCCTGGTCATTCGACAACGAATACCACTATGGCGACTTTCGCGGAAACGCTGACGAGATGTTGCGCCGGGGATATGATCTACACCTCCATTATGCGAATTTCGGCATACGGAAGCTCATGATCCGGCTGCCGAACGGCCTTCCGAATGCCGAGGCGGCCAGGCCTTACCTGCAAGAGGATTCGCTGCAATTCTTGAAGGACAAAAAAGGCCCGGGAGGGATCCTCCGCATTGAGCCGTATCATGAACCCGGCGAACTTGAAGACCTATGGGAGATCGGCGATCTTCTGGATCAACTCATCCCGTTGCGAGCCGAAATCCTCGATGGCGATTTGCGCCCACTCTATCTGGCTCACCTGGCAATTGCGACAGACGGCAATCATTCCCCGGAAGAGACGAAAGAAGCTCCGGTCCCCGCCGGTTTAAACAAGCTCACTAATGCGCAGCAAGCGCTCGCGGAGCTGTACGAACTCAGCGACAGCTTGATCGCGGCGGCGGCGCGAAACGCCCCTCAAATAATCGGAACAAACGATCCAGCGAAGCTCCATCTTGAATGGCTTGAACGTCAGCCCCCGGCGACGAAAGATCGATGGCTCGCCGAGTTGCTGGCGGATGCGCATTCGACGGTTCGAAGGGAGATGCTGGCAGAATTCCAAAAGTCCACTCGGTCACCATCGTGGCCTACCATTCGCCTGGACCGGACCATTGAGGAGTTGGAAAAGGCCGCCGAAGAAATACACCAGAAAGCCAGTCAGAGAGCAAACGAGACCGCGGCGCGTCAGCGAGCCAAGAAACTCGCCGAGATGAAAGAGGACCCGGCACCGACGCTGCAAGAAACTGAAAAACTGGTCGCTCAGCGTGGCGAGGATTCCTACCGCCAAGCCGCCAAGTTGTTGGCCGATCTCCGCGAGGCGCTTGTCGGTACTCCTCAAGCCGGCCTTGCGGAAAAGCAGGCACGCAAGCTGAAGGACACGAACCCCACGCTTCGAAAGCTGACATCCGAGTTGCGAAAGCAGGGCTTCGTTCTGAAGTGACTTGAGTTTTCGCTCGCCCGTCACATGTAACGCGGCGCTGTCAGTCACAAGGGCGTTTTACAAAGCCAGATTATTCCGGCACGCGATCACTCTAACGACCTTACTGCGGATCGGTGTTCGGCAGTGGGCGCGGGATGCCTCGCAGCTCCTTATTCCACAATTTCCATCCTCGACCGTGATCACCGACCGGGTCCTTCGGGTCCATCGCTCCTCTGTTGTTCCGTCTCTGGGCATCCAGTTCGTCGCCGATGGTGAAGACTATCACGCCATCCTCGAGCTTTCTATATTGGATGGGTTTGCCGTTGAAGGGATCGATAGGGATATCGGGAAGAATCTCGCGAGGTATTTCGGCCAGCGATTCGGGCCATTGACCCTTGGCGATGCGGTAACGTTCGCATGCAATTGCAACCGAGCCGGTGAGCAGATCGGCACGGGTTCGCAAGCAAGCCTGGGCAACATTCTGGCAGGCCGGGACCATCATGTTCGTCACGAGATAGCGAATGTCTTCTGGCGGCCGCGGCGGCATTTTGATTTGCGCGAGTGCAGCTTTCTGTTCGTGCGGAGGAAGTTTGGCGGCTTCGAGATAGGCGGTCAGAATCTCCAGCGATTTGGCCTGATCGCCCGGCAGCATGGCTTTGTAAATCCGGTATGCCGCTTCCTTGATTGTGGATTTCTGGTTGGTCATACCCTCGATGTCTTGAATGGAAATCGTTCCGTTCTGGAGACCGTCAAATAGCTTGTTCATCATTCCACGTTCGCCTCGAAGGCCATACTGAAACCAGGGTGTGTCCGCCTCACTTCGCAATTCCTTTTGGAGTTCCGCAAGTCCTTCCTTCGGCTCGCTCCATGCCAGGACCTGGAGTGTGGCTTGGACGCTCACGCGATCGCAGGCGAGCCGGACGAGTTGGGAAATCAAATAGGGTTCATCGCCGATTGACCTTCCGATGACGAGGCACGCACGCGAGGTGGAGATCCCCCGATTGGCCTGGCCGCCAAGCGTGGAGAGTTTGGAATCGTATTCGAGGAGAGAAAGTACGTTGCGTGCTTTTTCGATATGCGGCAGGAGAGTCATGATTGGATTATCTTTTTGAATGACCTCGTAATGTCCCCTAGGGCAGTTGAAAACATCGGGTTGAAGAAGTTGTTGACGGGATTTCTCTCTCGCCGGGGCCGTAAGCTTTTGCCTCTCTGCCAGCCACATCAATTCAAAAAACGAAGGATGATAATTCGTGACAGGTCCCCAATCCCAGTTCCCAGTTGGGTCGGATTCTTGCCACTTCGGCGGAATCGTAGCGCTGAGCTGGAGAACCACGGTTGCTGGGTTGATTTCCGGCGGAGGGGAAGCCTGCCGGCGAGCCGTTTCGATATCCTCCAACCGCCAACCTGGTTCCGTGGAATCGAGTTGATTGATTGCGGCATTGAGTTGTCGCTGCCCGACTCGGCCGACCTGCCAGCGCGCGATATATGCCAGAACGAAGAGAATTCCCACCACCAGCAAGGCATGCTTTAAGAACCGTCTCCCGCCGTGTCTTCGAGTGGGTTGGGGCTTCTCTTCGAATTCTTCATATTCGTGCATGGATTCTGTGCGCGTTGAGTCGCAGTGAAAAAGATCAACTCGATAACAACGGTTGTCACGCAGGCTTCATTCAGTCAATCAATGAAAAAAAGAATGATTATTTGGGTAAGATGATTCTATCGAATAAGTGAAAGCGTGTGGATGTGTTGCACGATGTGTAGAAAAAAAATCCCGCCGGAAAGACCTCTGGAGCGTCGCCCATTCACTCCAGCTGCCAACCGGCGGGACAATGGAATGCTACGTTCAGGTTTTCGAGTACGCAACCAAACTGTGTCGTATTTTCCATTCTCTGAGGAAGAAAATGTCAGGAAAACAGACACCTGAGAGAATCTGCCAGTAAATATCCTTATTTATGTGGCGTTCTACCAGAAATAACGATTGGCAATTTAACAATCGTGGACACGAAATATCATACATTCGTTCCACTGGATGAAGCGCCAAAAGGCGCTGGAACACCGCAATTCTTCATTTAAACCTCATCGGAATTACTGTTTTAACTTTTAAGATACGGGTGTAACATACCGTACGATGGGGATATGATCTTGAGTGAAAGTGCACAAACGGCAGGATCGCCGTTTGATTTTCAGGCTCGTACTTTGCAAGGGATAGCCGTGTACGACGCTGTAGTAATCTCGGACATTCATCTCGGTAGCGATAATTGCCAGGCCAAATACCTGGTACATTTTCTCGAGTCGATTCGGGACGGCATCATGCCAACGAAGCGGCTCATCCTCAATGGCGACGTTTTCGACTCGATCGATTTTCGCCGCCTGAAGAAGCAACACTGGCGCATTCTCTCAACGCTTCGAAAACTCTCTGACGAAATTGAAATCACCTGGATCAACGGCAATCACGATGGCCCTGCCGAAATCGTGTCGCATCTGCTCGGAGTGACCTGTTCGGATGAAATCATCGTCGAGAGCGGCGATTCGAAAATCCTCTTCTTGCACGGTCACCGCTTCGATGAGTTCATCTCCCGCTATCCCGTTCTGACCTGGTTTGCCGACCGGATTTACCATTACCTGCAAAAGATCGACAAAACTCATTACTTCGCCAAGCTCGCCAAGCGCAACAGCAAAATCTTTCTCCGCTGCGCCCAGAAAATTGAGACCGATTCCATCAGGTATGCTGCAAAGAAAGCCTGCAACGTGGTCTGCTGCGGCCACACCCATTTACCTGTTGCGAACACACGTGGAGCCATCAACTACTACAACAGCGGCTGCTGGACAGAGAAGCCGTGCCACTACCTCACTGTCCTGGATGGCATTATTGAACTGCAAAGCTATACCGAAGCAGTTCCCGAGGAGGTCTTGGAGAGGGTGGGACCAGTAGGCGCAGTGCCATCAGTCGCGTGATCGTCGGGGACGATGGGTTTCGTGGGATCAATCAGCGCCCAGAGCCCCACACCCACGAAATAGACAATTCCATAAAGCACAAAGCAGAAAATGATCCCATTCGCTCCTGGAAATGCCTTGATCAATTGACCAGTCACAAAAATGCCGAACACTCCTCCAAGGAGGTTTCCGCACATATTCATTGTGCCAGAAACAGTCGCGGCGTAATCCCGCCCAATGTCCTGACAAACGGCCCATGCAGGTGCCATGATCAAGTCGTTCATGAATCCCATCATGATCAGGAAGAAGGCGAAAAGGAAAAGATTATCGGGATCGAGCCACTTCGCGGTCGCCGCGGCAAAGTAACAGATGCCGGCACCCCCGTACCCGATCATCCCAAACAATCTTCGACCCCATTTGCGATCGCCCGTTCGCCTGATGTACCTATCGGAAAGCGTTCCTCCCAGCAGGCACCCGAACATGCCAATCAAAAGCGGACAGCCCGATAGGAGTGCAAGGAGAATTTTCCCCCCACTCGTTTGATTCCAGCTGGAAAAGTGTTCCTTCATGGTCCCGGGAAGAGAGTACATCAGGAAGTACCAACAGAAGTTGGTGACGATGTACATCAGACAAATAGCCCAGAGATTTCTCGATCGGAACAACTTGCCCCACGGAACCTGAACGGGACCTTTTGTGATTGTGCGGCCAAAGTCGATCAACTGTTGTTCCGTGGAATTGACTGAAGGGTGTTCACCGGGTCGATTGCGAAACCAAAGATAGAAACCCAGACTCCAGATCGCTGCCAGTGCCGCGAATAACCAGAGTGCCTGTCGCCAACTCATGCCTCCCAATTCAACCAACAATACCCAGACAAGTGGAGTAAGACCGCCCATGCACCTCGCGGCCATCCAAATCACCGACTTGGCGAATCCCCGATCGGAAGCCGGGAACCAGTTGTAAAGAGATTTCGCAATATTGGGGAAAGCCCCCGCTTCACCCACGCCAAAGAAGAATTGAATGACGATGAGAGCCGTAAATCCGAGGTAAACGCCAAGCAGGTCGGTGCCCACAAAACCCGTGAGAGCCACGAAGAGCGACCACCACAAAACAACTCGTAGAAGAGTGGATCGAGGACCAACGGTATCGCCGAGCCAGCCGGAAGGTATCTCGAATATCGCGTAGGCGAGTTGGAATGCCATCAAAACCCAGTAGAAATCCGCCTCATCGACTTTGAGGTCCTCCATGATGGCTTTTTTCGCGCTGCCGTTTGCGGCCCGGTCCATGTAAGTAATCATGGCGAGCAGGCAAAGCATGAACAGAACTGTATAGCGAACCCGTGTGGGAAGGAGGGGAGGAGTTTTTACCGGCGTCATAGGCTGCACGTTCGGAGGAGCAAAGCTAGGGTGGGAGTCTCTTACTGTAGCCCAATGAGATGAAAACGAGGAAGGAAAAAGGCTGTTGATTGCGAATTACCCGAAATGCCAGTGCAGAAAACTCCTCAATTGACGCGGCAGGTCATGGACGCCGGCATCTCTACAAAGCGTTCCCGATCCTATTGATCCCTGTTTGCAGAAAAAAGAAGGCTCCACAAAACGCTTGTTTTGCGGAGCCTTCAGCAGTTGGGGATCTAGGATTTGAACCTAGACTAACTGAGTCAGAGTCAGTCGTGCTACCGTTACACCAATCCCCAGTGCAAAACCGAACCGAGATAGCACACCAAAACTATACCGGGGCATCGTTTGAATGACAAGCCGTTCCACGTTGTCCACGTGCTCACATAAGATAGCTAGAGGACGACGAGATAACGCGGCTCTTTCAACGAGGTGGGAAATGGCCAATTCACGATGGGTGAAGGATGTCAACGCTGAGACGTTTCAGGAGGATGTCGTCGCTCAGTCGAATCAGCGGCCCGTGATCGTGGACTTTTGGGCACCCTGGTGCGGACCGTGCCTTGCGCTTGGGCCAAGACTCGAAGCCCTTGCCGAAGAAAGAGACGGCGCGTTCTTACTGGTAAAAGTCAATACGGACGAGAACCAGGACCTTGCCCAGGCTTTTCAGGTCGAAGGAATCCCAGCCGTCTACGCAATCCGAAACGGAAAGCTGGTAGATCAGTTCACCGGGCTCCTTCCGGATGAAGAACTCCTGGCCTTTATCGATCGGCTCATTCCCTCCGATGAAGCGAAAAAGGCCGAGCACGCCCTGGAACTCGAAGGTCGAGATCCAAAAGCAGCGATGGCAATCTATCGCGAACTGCTCGAGGCGAATCGCGATGATCCCGCTGCCCGGGTTGGATTAGCCAGACTATTGCTGGCACAGCTTGGAAAAGAGAGTGAGGCCCAGGAGCTCCTGACCGGTGTCAGTTTTGAAGATCACGCAACTGAAGCCGCCCGGCTTCGGAACATACTGCACTTTCGAGAGAGGCCGCATACAGATTCGGACCTGCAATCTGCACAGAACAAGGTCAATGCAAGCCCGAGCGATGCCCTCGCACATTACGAACTCGGTGCCATTCTCGCGGGTCGCGGCGATTACACCAGTGCCCTCAATTCGCTTCTAAACGCTGCGGAAAATGACCGAAAACTCGGCCGCGAAAAAGTTCGGGAATTGATGATTAAGATATTCGACGTCATCGGCACTCGGAGCCCCGAATCCGATCAGTTCCGCAAGAAACTGCAACTCCTCCTCTATTGAACCATTTCTCCGAATTGTAATGAGCTTGTAACGGGCTTGCTCTCGCTGAGCCGTTTCCGTTTATCATTGGCTCGTTGGTTTCGCCTATAGTCATTCTTTCGAAAGGATCTCTCCATGACTCCCATTCGAGCCCTCGCACTCGTTCTCGCTCTGACCCTGTCCGGAAACACTCTCCACGCTGATGAAACGACGGTGAAAAGCAAGATCGTCGCCGTCGATCTCTTCAAGAACGGACTGGCAGTTGTCAAACGCGAAGTCACACTCGGCAAACCGGGTGCATACGTAATCGAGGATGTCCCCAGCCCGGTTCACGGAACATTCTGGATTGAGAGTGCCGGCACCGTCGATACTCTCGTTCAAACGCGGGAGGTGGAGGTTCCTGCTAACGAAACCACCCCCGGCAATCTTCAGGAGGACCTGGCGGGGAAGAAAGTAACGCTCACTTTCAAAGGCGAAAAACGCGCTCCCATTGTTGGAACCATGATGGCTATGAAATCAGCCAAGCAAGATGAGATCGTTCACCCGGGAAGGTATCTCATTATTCAGACGGCAAAAGGCCGAGTCTATGTGGACTCCAACGAAGTGGGATCGATCGAGGCTGACGATGCGGGAGACAAGGTGAAACGCCGCCAGCCGAGGTTGGTTTTAACGCTTGGGGCAACGGAAAAAGCGGAGACCAAGGTGGTGATCCGGTACTTGACGCACGGCTTATCCTGGGCCGCCAGCTACAAGATCGACATTACCGATCCCAAATCACTCACACTCGAGCAACACGCCATAGTCAAGAATGAGCTGGCTGACCTGGAAGGTGCCGAGGTTCGATTGATATCGGGTTTCCCCAGCGTTCAGTTTTCCAACGTTCGCTCATTGCTCAGTCCGGGAACAACAATGGCTGGATTTTTTCAGGAGTTGAGTGGTGGTGTGGCGAGAATGGTGGATTTCGCGAGTAATTCCGTCATGACGCAGAACCCGGTAGGAAACTACAGCCGCGGCGGGTTCAACGTTGCCATCGGAGCGATCCCGACGGGAGAAGGGGTCGATTTGCATTACCAATCCATCGGGAAACGCTCTCTCAAGGACGGAGACACCTTGGCCATGACCGTTGGAAAAGGGAAGGCTGACTACGAACGGATCGTGGAGTGGCTCATACCCGATACGCGTAATGAGTACGGATCGCACGATGGCCGCGGGCGCGGCGGCGATGACGATGATGCCTGGGATGCCCTCAAATTCAAGAATCCGCTGGCCTACCCGATGACCACGGGGCCGGCACTCGTCACGGCCAATGGATTGTTCAATGGCCAGCGAAGCACGTATTGGGTCAATGCGGGTGAAGAAACAGTGCTGCGCGTTGGCAAGGCATTGAGCATCCGCACCCGCTCCATTGAGAACGAGCAATCGGTCAAGGATGGTAGCCGCGAGTTCATTTGGGTTGGTGGACGCCAGTTCCGTAAGAGTACTGTCGAGGGAGAAATTGCCGTCAGCAATCACCGCAATGAAACGGTTCAGATGGTGATTCGCCGCCGATTCTCGGGGGAACTGACTCGCGCTGACGGTTCGCCAAAATCGTCCCTGCGCGAGGAAGGCGTTTTTTCGATCAACAAACGGTATGAACTGGTATGGTCACTGCCTCTGAAAGCAGGCGAAGAACAGCGGTTCAAGTACAGCTACACGGTCCTGGTTCCGTATTGATATTACAGTAGTAGGCACACTCCTGTGTGCCGTCGCTCTGACGCACACAGGAGTGTGCCTACTACTTTCAGCGACGCAAAAACCACGGCACACGGAGTGTGCCTACTACTCTCGGAATTGAAGACGGCAATCACTTCCCGCCCAATTTCTCGGTAGTCAGCTCGGGTTCCCACAGAGACAGGAAAGTTGGGAGTTTGGATCGATCCAATCCGGGCAGATTGGGAAGCAATCCCGCACCCTGAAGCGGGATGTTGGCAGTGATTGCATAGATGGAATGTGCTGGATCATTCAGGCGGCGATACATAACCACTTGTGGCCTCGTTCCATTCAATCCTCTTCCTGAACAGCTTAGTTGCGTGGCAAGTTGAATCGCATCATCCAGGTCGCCAATGTGATCCACGAGCCCACGCGTCAGGGCTTGATTACCGGTAAAGATTCGCCCATCGAATGTTGTGCCACCTTCAACATTTAGCCGCTGTCGGGATTGAAGAATTTCCTGCTGAATCTGCTTGTGAAACTCATCGGACATGGCCTGAAGTATGGCTTTTTCGGCGGGGTCGAGTGCACGTGCTGAAGTACCGATATCGACATACTCTCCGGATTTCACAATCTGGGGAATAACATTGAACTGCGCCATCAGGTCTCTGAGGTTGAACAGGTTGATGAGAACTCCAACACCACCCGTTACGGAAGTTTGACCGGCTACCACCATATCGCTGGCTGAGGCGATGTAATAAGCTCCGCCAGCTGCCACATCCATGAGACAAGCTACCACCGGAAGATGGGTGCGCTGTTTGAATTTCTCGAGGTCGTGGCGCATCGTCTGACACGCCGCCACGCCGCCTCCCGGGCTGTTGATGCGCAAGACGACTGCCTTCACATACGGATCGCATTCAATGGCCTGAAGCTTCTCCCTGAAGAGCGCGACCGGATTCTCGCCAACCGACATCGGACCAACGAATGGCGTATTCAGGATCAGGCCATCGACATCGACGATGGCAACTCGCGCGCGGTAATCTCCCCATTCAACCGCGACGGGTTGCATTGGCCCAGCATTCGGGTTCACAGGAGCCAGAATGTTTGAAAACTTTGATTGAGTCTGGTTGAGAAAACGCTCACATCCAGGTGCGAATAATAAGATCGAGAGCGGAATGATCAAACGATACATTGTGGGACCACCCATCGCTTAGCATAGGAGAGGAGCAGGCTAACCAGCCTCCTCAAGCGCTCTTATTGACCCCGACAATGGTAAATATCGTCAGATTTGGCATTCTCCGATTAACCTTAACTTCAAGGCACGCAAACTGCATCAGATGTGCTTGATCGAACCCGTATAATGGTATTCTTAAGGGCAATTAATGCATGATGTTTTGATATAAGTTTATATCAAATATATACTTACAGTAGATCGATATGCCGTGGGTGATTCTTAATCAAATGGCAAATGAGAAAGCGCCAAAAGGATTTTGTCTCCCCTCGCTTGCTCCCTGGCGATCCACTCCTTTG
>Ga0206951_1065_pt1 | contig 27587 bp, 19 predicted proteins | sample Alteio_BWOrgHeat_38_FD_152974 | JGI IMG/M metagenome (GOLD analysis project Ga0206951, IMG submission 152974) | Enriched cells from forest soil in Barre Woods Harvard Forest LTER site, Petersham, Massachusetts, United States -... | ecosystem: Environmental > Terrestrial > Soil > Temperate forest >... | reverse complement strand
TGGAGGAGCGATGACCATGTGGCACAGCGTGCAGTCGCCTGCCGGGCACTGGTCGTGGTGGTGCAGACGGATGCGTTTTCTGACCGTTTCCACGGCAAGATTTCGTATGTGTCGCCTGCGCTCGATCCGAACACTCGCACGCTGCAAGCACGCATCGTTGTCGACAATCCTGGCGAAAAACTGAAGCGCGATATGTACTGCACGGTGACGGTGACGGCCGGCGTTCTGAAGAATGCTCTTGCGGTGCCGAATGCCGCGGTGTTGCGTGACGACAACAACCAGCCCTTTGTATATGCGCTGACGGGTGACAACCAGTTTGGGCGGCGCGACGTAGAGCTGGGCCAAGCGCAGGGCAACGAGACGCAGATCGTAAAGGGCGTATCTCCTGGCGACAGGATTGTAGGCAACGGCAGCTTGTTCCTGCAAGTCGTCAACTCGCTGCAACACTGAGAGGACAGGCCGAGATGATTCATCGCGTCGTTCAATTTGCGCTTCGGCAGAAGCCGATCGTCCTGCTCCTGGTGGCGTTCATGGCAGTGGGCGGATCGATGGCTTTCCACAATATGCCCGTAGACGCGTACCCGGATCTTTCGCCGCCGATGGTGGAAGTGATTACGCAATGGCCAGGCCACGATGCGCTGGAGGTAGAGCGCCTGGTGACCGTCCCCACGGAAGTGGAGATGAACGGTGTTCCCAAGTTGGCGGTGATGCGTTCAATTTCTCTCTACGGGCTATCGGACGTGATCATGACGTTTGACGAGAGCACAGACGATTACTTTGCGCGTGAGGTGGTATTTCAGCGGCTTAGCGAAGTGACGTATCCGCAAGGCGTAACGCCAACGCTGGCTCCGCTGGCGAGCCCTTCTGGCCTCGTGTACCGATACGTGATTGAAAGCCCGGACCGCACGCCGCAGGAACTGAAGACGATTGAAGACTGGGTGCTGGAGCGGCAGTTCAAGCAGGTGCCCGGCGTGGCCGACGACTCCGGCTTTGGCGGCACCGTGATGCAGTACCAGGTATTGCTCGATCCGGCCCGACTCTACGCGTATCACATGACCGTGCCGACGGTCATACAGCAGCTCTCGGTGAACAACTCGAATGCGGGTGGCGGATTCTACGAGCAGGGACAGCAGTTCGACTACGTAACCGGCGTGGGCCTGGTGCGCGACACATCGGATATCGCCAATATCGTGGTGGGCTCGCAGAACGGGGTGCCGACGCGCATCGGGGACATCGGGCAGGTGGTCATCGGGAACGCACCGCGTCTGGGCGAGTTCGGCTTTAACAAGACGGATGACGCGGTGGAAGGCGTGATCATGATCCGTCGCGGCGAGCAGACGCAGAACGTGCTCAAGGGCGTGGAAGCCAAGACTCAGGAGCTGAATGAGCACCTGCTGCCGCCAGACGTGAAGGTGCGCGCCTACTACGACCGCAGCGACCTGGTGCAACTGACCATCGACACGGTGGAGCACAACCTGCTGTTGGGAATGACGCTGGTGCTGGTCGTGCTGATGGCTTTCCTGGTGAGCTTTCGCGCGGCGGTGATTGTAGCGCTCACGATTCCGCTGTCGCTGATGTTCTCGTTCATTTTTCTCCACGCGGAAGGGATTCCGGCGAACCTGCTTTCGATCGGTGCGATTGACTTCGGCATTCTGATCGACGGCACCCTGGTGATGGTGGAGAACGTCTTCAGGGAACTGGGCGCGCGCGAGGGGCAGGAGTAAGACCTGCAAGATGTGATTCAGAAGGCCGCGAAGGACGTGGACCGGCCGATCTTCTATTCGGTGGCCGTGATCATCGCCGGTTATTTGCCGATTTACGCCCTCACAGGGCCGTCGGGCAAGCTGTTCAAGCCGATGGCGGATACGGTGGCGATCGCGCTGGTTGGGGCGATGATCCTGACTCTGACGCTGGTGCCCGTGCTTTGCGCCATGTGGTTCAAAGGCGGTGTACACGAGAAGGAGAACAAGCCGTTTGAGTGGGTGAGAGCGAGATATATGGTGTGGCTCGACTGGAGCCTGGGCCGGCCCTGGACAATAATGGTTCTGGCGGTGGCGGTCTTCGCGGCCTCGCTGCTTCTGATTCCGTTTATCGGAGGCGAATTCATGCCGCACCTGGACGAAGGCGCGCTTTGGATTCGCGCCACGATGCCGTACACGGTTTCGTTCGAGACATCGAGCAGGTTTTCACCGCAGGTGCGGGACATCCTGATGAAGTACCCAATGGTGACGGATGTGGGCTCGGAGTTGGGTCGGCCGGACGACGGCACCGATCCGACGGGGTTCTACAACGACGAGTTTTACGTGGGGCTAAAGCCGTATAGCGACGCGGTGTGGAAGACGGGCGCCATCCACAACAAGGCAGAGCTGACGGCCGACATTCAGCGCCAGCTCGAAGTATTTCCGGGCGTAGTTTTCAACTTCACGCAGCCGGCCGAAGACGCTGTGGACGAGGCGCTGACGGGACTGAAGAGCGCGCTGGCGGTGAAGATTTACGGTCCCGACCTCAGTATGCTGCAGAACATGGCGCAGGTGGTAAAGCAGCGGCTCAGTCAGGTTCCGGGGTTTACGGAACTCACCGTAGTGCGCCAGCTAGGGCAGCCGACCCTTACCATCGACGTGGATCGCGGCAAGATTGCACGCTACGGCGTTAACGTGGCCGACGTGGAAGCCATAGTGCAGGCGGCGGTGGGCGGGCAGGCTGCCACGCAGGTAGTGCAGGGCGAAAAGCTCTTCGACCTGGTGGTGCGCATGAAGCCGGAGTTCCGCGAGAGCGCGCAGCAGATCGGGAACTTGCTCGTGGGCACGCCCGCCGGGCAACAGATTCCGCTGAGCGCGCTGGCCGATATTCGTGAGTCCGGCGGGGCGGCGCTCATCTATCGTGAAAACAACTCGCGCTACATCGGCGTGCAGTACAGCGTGGAAGGACGCGACCTGGCGAGCGCGGTGAACGCCGGCCAGCAAGCGATTGCCGACATTCAGAAGTCACTGCCAACGGGATACCGGATGACGTGGGGCGGCGAGTACGACGAACTCGTGGCAGCAAAACAGCAACTGTTCGTGATCGGGCCGCTGGCGCTGTTGATCATCTCGATGATCTTGTTTGCGCTCTACGATAATTTCAAGTTTCCGATTATCGTTCTGCTCGGTGTATTGCTGACCGACCCGGTGGGCGCGTTGCTGGCGCTGAAGTTGACGCATACTCCGTTCAGCGCGTCGTCTGCGCTCGGCATGCTGGCGCTGATTGGCGTGTCCGTGGAGACGGCGGTGATTCTCGTCTCCTACATCAATAAGCTGCGGCTGGAGCGGAACATGGACATCCAGGCGGCGACGCGCGAGGCCTCTCTGCTGCGGCTGCGCCCCATTATGATGACGGCACTGGTGGCTTGTCTGGGACTGCTGCCGGCGGCTCTCTCGACGGGCATCGGTTCCGACACGCAGAAACCATTTGCCATTGTGATCGTGGCAGGGTTGGTCTCCCGGCTATTTCTGGGTTTCTTTGTAAACCCGGTGCTCTATCAGATTGTGGCGAGGGAGGGCGATGTGCTGAAGGTGTAGCCGACGCAGGTTTTTGAGGCTTTCGGCCGCACCAAGTCTCCTCGCCATGTTTTGAATTCGATCCTGAAGCCATTCTGAAAGGCACTACGTGTTTACCGATCTTCCTGGACTACATCGTCAACTAACGCTAACAGTCCAAACGGAAGTTCTGAATCGGGCAGATCTTGCAGTTCCGGCCGTGTGGTGGCCTACTCGTCCCCTTGACGTTTGTTCGCCGTAAGTCGTCGCCACCACAAGCTGAATGCCTCTGCGCCTCATTTGTTATGTACGGCGATCAGAGTGTGGATGTGCGCTATGCTGGGAAAACGGAAGTTTATGGAGAGCGAAAACTCGTTTTGGAACCGGCGGGATTTTTTGAAGGTCGGCGGCACATCCGCAACGGCTCTGGGCTTGGCGGGGACAGCGGCTGTCCCGATACAGGCAGAGCTAGCGCCTGCGGGGACACCGCGGGATACACCCTATCCCAAGCTCTCCATCATCACGCCGTACTCGCCGCAGAAGCTCGCCTTTGCCGCGCAGGCCGGGTACGAAGGCGTCGTGGTCACGCCGGGTACGGACTTCAATCCGAACCTGAGCGACAGCGCGATCGATCAGATCCTGGCTACGGCGCGCACCGCAGGCATTCGCATTGTCAGCATTGAGTACTTCGCACCCAACCACACGCATCCCGATGCGGGCAAGCGCGCGTCGGCGCAGGCCGACTTTATTCGCGCCCTCGAATTTTGCCATCGCCTGGGCTGCAAGTTTGTCGGCACCTTCAGCGGCGGGCAGCCGGGCGTCCGGATGGAGGATCAGGCCGCGGCCTTCGCCGATGTCTTCAACGAGAAATACCTCCCCGTTTGCGAAAAGCTCGACATTGGGATGGGCTGGGAGAACTACCCAACCGGTGTCAATTTCGCGACCACTCCGGCAGCGATGCAGGCCGTTTTCGACCGCGTCCCAAGCAAGCGGCTGGGGCTCGAATTCGATCCCTCGCATTTCGTGCGGCAGTACATTGACCCCGTCAGTGTGGCGTGGCAGTTCAAAGACCGTATCCTCGCTGTGCATGCCAAGGACACAGAGATCATTCAGCCAGTACTGCAGCAGGTGGGCATTGCCGGCCAGGGATGGTGGCGTTATCGGATCCCCGGACAAGGGATCGTCAACTGGCCAGCATTCCTCACGGTCCTGCTGCAGATCCGCTTCAACGGCGGCATCGCGGTGGAGCACGAAGACCAATTCTGGGATGCGCCGCGCACCGCGGACCTTCCCGACTTCCCACAGCAGCGCAAAGATGGATTTATTCTGGCGCGACGTTTTCTGGAACAGTATCTGCCTGGGCGCCAGGCATAGCCGCAATGCGGCGGCATTCCTGTACGCTAACGCTTATTCGGGTTTGCCGGGGATAGACTCCTCAGGAAAGAGCCCAGCCGGAACGGTCTTGCCGTCGTATAAACTGCGCCGCCTGAGGACAGTTCTTCGCAAGCATCTTGTGTTCGTCCCACTCGATCTTCTGTCCCGCGCGCAACGAAACGCAGCCCAGCAGCATGGTTTCCGTGAGGCGCGCGGCGACGTCAAAGCGCGAGTAGCAGATCTCCGGCTTGTTTTCCTTGATGGCGACGAGCCATTCCTGCGCATGGGCAAAAACACTGCCTCCGGATTTCTTGCCATCGCCAGTCTTGCCATAAGTGTTGCGCGGAATGCGCTCAGCAAATTGCGCCATAGCCGGGTGCTTGGTGTAGTGGAGGAACTTTTTGTCGCCCTTCAGCTTCACGAAGAAGCTGGTTCCATAATCGTCCGGTGAAAACACCGTGCCTCCGTCGCCAACCAGCAGACAACCGCTATCGGGAACCTCGCCTAGCAGCTCCACGATGTCGGCGGTGAGCTCGACCGGCGGCTTGTTGCTCAGGTCATGGCCGCCACGGGCGGTGGTGTCAGGCTGGCCGCCGTCGTACCACCACAGTGTCACCGCATCGTGCTCGATCTTTCTGTAGTGGTGGAACAGATGCGGATGTTCGAGCGGAATATGCGCTTTGCGCCTGGGAAAATCGAAGCGAATTTTCGAGCCTACAGGATACGATTCCTTGTTCATCTTGCCGAAGGGCATCGCTTCAATCACTGTCGGTGACTCGAGACTCAAGGCGCGAAAAGGCATGTTGACGGTGTGGCATGCCATGTCGCCCAGCGCGCCGCAGCCAAAATCCTGCCAGCCGCGCCAGTTAAACGGCTCGTAAATTCCATCGCGAACATCCGGATCATGGCTGCCAACGTACGGCCGCATAGGAGCCGGTCCAATCCAAACATCCCACTCCAATGTGGCAGGAACCGGATCTTCTCCGGTTGGACGATCCATTGCCTGCGGCCAGACCGGGCGGTTGGTCCACACGTGAACTTCATGCACTTGTCCAATGAGACCGTCTTGAATCGTCTCCACCGCGCGGCGCAAACCGTCGCCTGCGCTGCCCTGGTTGCCCATCTGCGTGACGAGCTTTCTCTCCCTCGCCATTTTCCGCAGGTAGCGCGCCTCATAGATGGTCTGCGTCAGCGGTTTCTGGACAAAGACGGCCTTGTTCCTCTTCATCGCCGCCGACGCCACAATCGCGTGCATATGATCCGGAGTCGAAACTGTCACCGCATCGATCTGATCGCCCATCTGGTCCAGCATCTGGCGGAAATCTTTGTAAAACTTCGCGCCCGGATATTTCGCCGTTTGGGTCTCGTAAGCCTCTGAACCGGAATCCACGTCGCACAGCGACACAATGTTCTCGCCGGCGCAGGCATCGGTGTCACTCCGGCCTTTACCGCCGATTCCGACGCAGGCGACGTTCAGCTTGCTGTTGAGATTCTGTCCGCGCAAGAGCGCCGGCACGCCAAACCCGAGCGCACAGGCGGCCAGAGAACTCGTTTTGATAAATTCACGGCGGTCAATACGCGAGAGCAAGGTGGACTCAGGAGCTTTCAGAGAGATCTGTGTTTGGGATGGTTTCGACACTCAACAGCATACACTCGCCGGGGCCTCAGTGAGCAAGATCCCTGGAGTGCGCCTCTTTCCTATTCTCTGCCTTTCAGTTTTTTCCAATTGAAGAATGAGATTGAAGGAGCTCGCATAGCGGTTGTTGTGTAAGGCGCTTTTGCAATCCTGTAAATCAAGCATAAGGGTCATTTTCCATGGCTACCCTCGACAATCCCAGTGCCTCCAGTTCGCAGAGGAAGTCACTTTCTTGCGGGCCATTGGGGGCCGCATCGATCGGGCAGAAGGCCGCGTCGCTTTCTGCACAACTCCGTTTCTGTCGAATTGCTCATCACGAAACCGGATCCAATAGCGCCACAGCCCCGCATCCCGGTGGGGTTTTGATGGCGCGAGCAGATGTTGTCGGCAAAGGAGTGTCGGCTGCTCTGTTGATGGCCAATGTGCAGGCAGCCGTTCACGCCTATGCCAGTGAATTAGAGAGCGCGGCATGGCTATGCGGGAAAGTGAACAAGCTACTTTATGAAAATAAGCCATCGGGAAGTTCGTCACCTTTTTCTATGGAGTGCTCGATGGCAATGCACGGACGCTGCAGTACTGCAACGCCGGATATTTCTGGGTGGGGCATGCGGACGTTAGCATGGGCGATCTCTACGACAAAATCAGAGAGGATGTGGAGTTCCGCAAGGAATGGGCTGAGAAGTGCGGTTTCGGCTTTGAATTGTCTCCAGTTGTACCGAACGCACCGAATGTACCGAGAAATGAGGAGATTGACGCGGTTAAGAAGGCCGCTTAAGTTGTTTTATTTGTGTGAGAAAGAATGGTCGGGGAGAGAGGATTTGAACCTCCGACCCCCTGGTCCCGAACCAGGTGCTCTACCAGGCTGAGCCACTCCCCTTTAGAATCAAGCAGTTGCAAAATTTCTCCCGGAATTTGACCCCTTGGGGAGGAATTTTCATGGCTGGTTTTGCCGACTTCATCAAGCACCGCAAATACTTCGTGTGCGTCTCACCCGCAACGCTCGATTGGTATGAATACTGCCTTGGCTTGATACCCGAGAGTCCGTCACAAGGTGACCTCCAGAACGCCGTGATTGCGATGCGTGAACGCGGGCTGAAGCCAACGGGGATCAACAGTGCGATTACCTGCTGGAATGCCTACACGCATTGGCTTGCATCACCGGAGGCAAAATGCGGGCCGGGCTGTAAGCATCCAAAGCTCACGCGGCTGAAGGAACCACAGAACAATTTGCCCGTGTACTCCGAGCAGCAGATACATCGGCTCGTGGCCTACAAGCCGAGCAACGTGGAACTGCGGACGCACCTGATTGTGCTGTTCCTGTTCGATGTGGGAGCGCGCATCAGCGAAGTGCTTTCACTGTGTGCTGACGCCATTGACTTTGACAATCTGCTGGTGCGGCTGGACGGGAAGGGCAGCAAAACACGAATCGTCCCCTTTAGCGCCGAACTCCGCAAGCGTCTGGTGCGTTACATCGCAGATGCGCCCGGCAATCGGCTTGTCTTCGCAACGCGGAACGGGACCAAGTTGGGTCGGAGAAATGTCCTTCGGAGCGTCAAACAGCTCTGCCGCAAAGTGGGCTTTGAACCGCCCGCCCGGACACTACACGCGGCCCGGCATAGCTTCGCTTCCAACTATCTTCGGCGTGGCGGGAACGCACTTGCCTTGCAGCGGACATTGGGGCACGCCGATCTAGCAACCACGCAGCGATACTGTCACCTTGCAGTTGCCGACTTGCAAGCCGCACATCGGCAAATCAGCCTACTCAAATAGCGTTTCGAAACAGATACAAACCGATCGGACACAATACGTGCATACCAGGGAAGTAGAATTGAGGCAAACAGAGGTTCCATCATGGCAAAGCCAGAAGGTCGCGACGATTCTTGCGCCCTCGCTCCCGCCTCGCCAGCTCTAAAATCAGTCAGATGTGGGAATTGCCTCAGAACCGGAACATTACAAGTCGGGAGTTTATTCCGCAACGACCTTTGGCTCGTTTGACGGCTTCAAGGCGAATACTTCGCAGTGCACAGGCTTCAGCCGCAGAAGCCGTCAATGGCGCTCTAACGCTATTCCGAGCCCCCCACAAAATCCGCACTCACGCTTGGATAGAATGGCTTCACTTCATAGAAAATGCGGAATCGCCCACTTGGGCTTGAAGAGGGGATCGACGTGCCACCTTCGAAAACTCGACAACAGAGAACAAAGCAGACTCCAAAGCCTCGCCGTTCAGACAGGGGCTTGGCTATCGATCAGTCAACTCCTGATCTCCCTGGTTGGATCGCCCACCTCAACTTCTCGCCCGACGGTTCCCTATTAGCGATCGCCTCACAAGTAGGGAGCCTTGCTATTTGGAATCTCAAGTCGCGAGCGTTCCAAAGCGTAGTTCACCTTGATACCTTTCACATCTATGCAACGGCGTGGTTGCCTGATGGCGTCCGGGTGGCATGCAGTGGCGATGATCGCTTCGTGTACGTGATTGACAGCCTAACAGGCTCGGTGGTTAACAAAATCGAAGTTGTCAGCTTCGATGACGCAGAAGCGCGGCGGAAAGCGTGGGAAGCGGCTGCTAAGCGAAGGGCACAAAAAGCACAAAAAATATCCAAAGTGCGGATCACGAAGAAGCTTGCGGGAAGACAGATTAGACGGTGGACTTCGATTCACGGCCTCGACCTTTCCCCAGACGGCGACACACTGGCCACGGGCGACGACTTTGGTGTTAGTCTCCGATCAATCTCATCAGGCAAACTTTTGCACTTCTTTGGCGAAGTTCGACAAGTAATCAAGCTCAAGTGGTCCCCCGATGGCAGAAGGCTCGCTGCAACGTCCTACGATGACCAGGTTTGCGTCTTCGATCTAACCTCTTTAGGGCTTCTCTATCGGATTGAAAATCCATACACAGTTGCATTGGCTTGGTCGCCTGACGGGGCGCTCTTAGCTTCGGCAATAGACGCGGACGTCGCCGTTTGGGATGCGGCCACTGGAAGACTCTTGCATGTACTGCAGGGACACAAAACCAAAATTCGTGCGGTCACTTTCTCGCCTGACGGCAAGCTAATCGCTTCGCGTGCTTCGCAGCAAACTCCGCCCGACAAAGCAAAGAAGGACAATCGTGTCATATTGTGGCGAACTGATACGTGGTCCGCCTGTGGGACCGTTGAAGCAACTGCCGAGTGGTATCTCTTCACTGGGCTTGCGTTTTCGCCGATCGCTCCAATATTGGCCACATCCGCAAACGGGGACACGGCGGTTCGTCTTTACACCTATGACATTCGCAAGTTGCTTTCCCGACCGCGAGTACTCGAATCAGTGCAATATAAGAACGCCAAGGTTGCGCTTGTTGGTGATAGCGGAGTTGGAAAATCTGGATTGAATCTGCTACTCACGAACGAACCGTTTGTACCAACTGAATCCACGCATGCACGAAAGATCACGAGCTTGGGGATCACTAACGTGCCATTACCAACCGGTGCAAAAGAGCACCGGGAGGTATTTCTGTGGGACTTGGCCGGGCAAGTGGGCTACAGGCTCATTCACCAATTGCATTTGGATGATGTCTCGGTCGCAGCTATAGTATTCGATTCTCGAAGCGACTCTGATCCCTTCGCGGGAGTTAGGCACTGGAATCGTGCTTTAGTGCAGGCTGCTCGCTCAAGACTGGGACAAGTTCAAGGAGCCTGTCGGTTACTCGTTGCCGCAAGGACCGATCGTGGACCAATCGGAGTGAGTGCAGCACGGCTCGAATCGCTAATGATCGATCTTGGAATCACTGATTTCTTTGAGACGAGCGCAAAGCTGGGAACAGGAATTAAAGACCTTCGAAATGCGATCTTCGCATCTGTTGACTGGAGTGCACTACCAGCCGTTAGCTCTTCTAGGCTGTTTCAAGGGATCAAGAGGTATTGCGACGGCGAGAGAAGGAGCGGAAGAGTCCTTGTGTCAACACAGGAACTCCGACGTGCGTTCATTGCAAAAAAGAACCTCCCATCAGGTGACTCTGATTCTTTCAAGCTCGATTTCAACGTCTGTATAGGTCAATTGCAATCACTTGGCTTATTGAGGCGTTTCAGCTTCGGTGATTTGCTTTTGCTTCAACCCGAACTTCTCGATGCTTATGCTTCGTCAATCCTATTTGCAGCGAAGCAGGAGCCTGACGGAATGGGAAGTATCAAAGAAGAGCTAGTGCGCTCTGGCGAGTTTGCTATGGAGACGGAGGATAGAGTTCAGAATTTGGCCTCCGAGAAGCTTTTGCTGCTTGCCACAATCGAGGACTTGTTGACGCATGAGCTTGCGTTTCGCGAATATGCCGAGGACGGAGCTTTCTTGGTTTTTCCGTCGCAACTCACACGCGAGAACCCCGCGCTTCCCGACCCTCCTGGGCAAGAAGCAATATTTGTATTCGACGGAAACGTCGCCAATATCTACGCGACTATCGTGGTGAGACTCGCGCACAGCGGGATCTTTACGGTTGATGAGATGTGGAGAAATGCAGCGACGTTTACTGGCAAATATGGGGGAAAGTTTGGGATTTACCTGGCTGACACCGAAGTGGGAAGCGGGAAGCTAACGGTCTTCTATGCTGATGACGCAAATCCAATCTCGAAGGCACAGTTCGAGGACTACGTTCATGCGCAGTTGCTTCGGCGTGCTGTTCCCAACTCGGTTGTTCGGAAGCCCGTTCTAGCGTGTCCATCATGCGCCACTACTATCGGTGAAGAAGTAGCTAGAAAACGATTGGAACGGGGAAAAAACTGGCTTGCTTGTAGTGTATGCGAGACGAGAGTCGAGCTAGAGGCGGACCGATCGGTTTCGTTACGAAAGCCCGAAGAAAGCACCCTCTTGATCGACCGCACCGCAAATCGGCTCAAAGTGGAGGAGAGCAATCTCGTCTCTGCGTCTGCTGAAATGCAGACAACTGGTTTCGGGAAATGGGTAGGAGCAAACAGAACCACCCTGGCCTTGGTTTTCACTGATATTGTGGGCTCAACAGCCCTTGGTAATAAGGTTGGGGACGAAGAGATGGCCAGAATTCGAAAAGGACACTTTTCGCGTGCACGTACGTTGATTCAAAGCTTCAAGGGATACGAAATAAAAACGATTGGTGATGCCTTCATGATTGCTTTTCGAACTGTCGTTGAAGCGCTCGATTTCAGCATGGAGTTTCAAAGGGACGCTGGTGATGAACACATTCGAACTAGAGTGGGAATACATGTCGGCCCCGTCCATGTTGAAGAAGGAGATGCCTTTGGCACGATGGTTAACTACACGAGTCGCGTTGTAAACGCTGCCAAGGGACCGGAAATCTGGGTTAGCGATCGAGCATATCAAGACATATCGGCGGAGAATTCGGATCGTCATGCTCAACTTATCTGGGTGCGGCACAGAAATCGCCTTCTGAAGGGATTCGGCGGGAGACATACTCTCTGGTCCATCAAGCGTAACGATGGGCACAAGAAGAACAAGAAGTGAAGTCCGCTTCTTGGGTGAACAGCCTACTTGCAAAATCAATTCAGCAGACTTAGCCAACGGTATCACCATGTGTCCGTCGCCATTCCTTGTATGTGCTGTTGCAGTATGGGTGTGTAAGCGCGGCATTATCTTCTGATCCGAGACCGCCCTGCTTTTTGTCAACAACGTGATCGAAATTGATGGAATTGCGGTGCAGTCTGGCGTTGCATTCGCTACACCGCAATGAAGCCCTAAGAGCCTGAGCTAGGAACACAGCAGACTTGCGCTCTGTCGTGAATTCCGAGTTGGTTCCTTTGTCAAAATCGACGATAGGCTTAAGAAACGCCATTGTCTCTTCCTCGACAATAGTGGGGATAATTGCCGCTTCTGTTTTACCTAATCCGACACCCTCAAAAACGTGGCGATAAAAGCGCAAAACGCCGTTGAGGCTCCTTTGCCCTGCACCGAACTTTCTGACAATCTGATTAATTAGATACTTGTGTTTGACCAAAATCTCTTCAAAGTCAAAACGTTGCTTAGTAAAGAGGTTCAACTGGTCTATCGCTTCCAATTGCTGAATAAAACGGACTGCCGCCAAAAAAGCCGCCGGTTGATATTTTCCAGTCGCGCTATAGAAGTAAACCGCGGGATGTAGTCCTAGTGATTGCGGCCTCAGGCCAGCAATCCTAGAGGAGGCGTTGCGGACATTTTCAAGGAACTTAATTGTCCTGGAGCCGTCTCGATCCACGTCCATCGTCGGCGCTAAAATGTCAGCCTTCTTGCCGCGCTTCTTGGTCTTGGTATCTGGCGCAGGAAGCGGATTAACGAACTCCACAAAGTCGAGAATCAGCTTCATTGTTTCTGCCGAATAGCCGCGCCCCGCTACCGGCAGATCGAGTGTTTTGATGGGAGTTTCCAGTGGGGGAACAAATAGATCTTTGTACACATCACAGGCGAGCTTCTTAATCTCCGTATTGACCGACTCAGTGAACGAGGGAGGTGAATAGCGCCCCGTGCCAGCCCCAACTAGAGCGCGTGTGGCTATGGCGTTTGCGCATCGCCTATCTCTAATAAGGCGTACCTCTAAATCGCCGATCGGGGTTTGCTCCGTGTTAATAGTGTGGAACGATCTCTCGGCGCGCGATGCATCACCTTGTACCCATTGGAGCGTCACACCGAGAGTGGCGAGGTTACTGGCGAATCGGGCGCGATCCGGAACGAGATTTGCGCCGTGCTTAATCTCGATATAGGAGCCTGTCTTTGAAGAGACAAGACGTCGCGTCTCGTCTGCCGCAGCCTTTTGTTCTGGTGCGATCATTTCAAAAAACGGAATTGAGAGGGCTCCATCGCCATAGTCATCGTGAACCCAAGCAATTAAGGCGGATAGGCGATGTGCGCCGTCGATAACAAAAATTCCGCTCGTCTCAGACTGCCAAAGAATCAGTGCCGGAATTAGATCGCCTGCGACATAACTCTCAATGAAACCCGCAACCTTTTCCGGGGACCACTGTGCAGTTGTTCTCTGAAAATCGGGCTTCCGCAGCCATTTGAACCACAGGCTAGAAGCCTCCAGTTCAACAATTTTCATCTTGGTATCTTGGTTGAGCGCATTTGTCTTTTTGGGATCGACGTCTACAGTAAAGTCCTCGCGGCGGATCAACGCGTCGAGATTGACCATGTGGCTAGGCAATTGTCGGATTACCCTCGGCATCCATCTTACGCGGCCCCTTTCCGAAGGCCGTTTACGATAGCGTTTCTCGCTCCAGTATCGCCAGCAAAGAGGACAATATACCCGGATTTGTATAGGGGTAGGGGGGTGTAAATCTCTGCGGGCATGTGTCTGAAGCCCTCCGCCGATCAAAAGCATATACATGGTGTCAATTCCTGAAAATGCAAGCAAGTGCTTGCTTCAAAGGCAATTTGCAGGAAAAGCGAAAGGAAGCAAACCGAATAGATTCAGGCAGATAAGCCATTCCGGGCAATATATAGGGGCTTCTTAGGCTCTCCGTGCCCCCTCTTGGCCGCCCACGTCCCCTAAGACCAACCATGGAGCAGATGGAGACGAGAACTGAGGCCAAAATTACCCGAGTTTCTCAGTAGAAGGGCTTAACTCACATGGAGTCAAAGACATCAGGCCAAAAAGGGCATATATGTAGGGGTAAAAGGGCAAAAAGCACCAAGACAGGGCGGCACAAACTAGGAAGCAGAATTACTCAAGTCAAATGGAATCAAAGACATCAGCCAAAAAACCGTATATATGTAGGGGTAAATACATCCCTTTTAGCGGCGACTAGGACAAACCACAAGTAGTTAAATACTGCTAATCAATTTGTTATCAACAAACTAAGCCTCTCGGGAGGTTAAGTGAAGGGGAAATCGTCCTTTGCGGATGAATCTCCTCTGGGAAAGGACTACATGGACACCATTTCAACAATTGCAAAAGCTGGACTGCTCACCGGCCCGCGTTTGGCGCGGCTGCTGAGGCTTGCCAAAAAGACCATAGCGCGGATGGCACGGGAAGACCGCATCCCCCACTTGCTCTTGGGCGGGCACACCCGCTTCAATCCTCAAACCGTGGCCGGGTGGCTGCTTGCTGCACAACAGACGGAGGTGAAGTAATGCGTACCACTGATGACATCATCCTCATGGCAAAGCCCACCACAGCGAAGCAAGCGCGGCTGGTGCTTGACTTCAGCCAGCTCACGCATGACCACCCGGAATTGTTTGAGCAGTTGGCCGGGCTGGTGTACTCCCGGCTTGAGAAAAACAGTCGCGCTGCCTCTGTGCGTGAGGCGTTTGAGCGGTTGCGGTATGACATACACATACGCATGAGCAATGACCTTGTGCCGCTGATGGGCCGTGCGCTGCTGTACGTCCACCCTGATTTGATTGGCACTGTGAAACTCAACCCCCGCCCCTTGGACGAGGCATTAGGGATGCGCGTCTCTCAGAAGAAACTGCCGGGCGATTATGCGCGGCGGCTTTTGTGGTGCGATGGGCGGCCACTCACAGAAGCGCCTCCGGCAATGAAGAAACCCGTGCAATCAGTCCGGCCCGCACAGGGCACACTTTTTGAGGACGCAGAAGAGGAGAAGGCAGGATGACACTGTTTGCAGGCACTCATGAAGTCCGCGTCTTGCGGCGGGCAAAAGAGACATACGCGGGCTACTTTGACGGTGAAGTAGCCGCAGTGTCCGCAGTGGAGCGGTTGGGCAATTACAAAGCGGCATGGGCCACACTCAACCCACTCCGTGCGGATGCGTTGACACCAGACACGGTGATAAATCCCACTGAGCTGGTGCGCTCATACAGCACAGCAGCGGATGAACACATTGCCTGCCGTGAATGGTTGATGCTGGACTTTGACCCTCCGCGCCCAAAGGACACGAATAGCACGGACGCGGAGAAAGCAGCGGCTTGGCGGCAAGCGGATGAGTGTCGCAATGAACTCACTGCAATGGGGTGGCCTGTGCCTTCTGTGATAGACAGCGGCAATGGCTTTCACTTGCGGTATCAAATCAACTTGCCGAATGATGCGGCATCACATGAGCTGGTGCGCTCAGTCCTTCACTCACTTGCGGAGCGGTACTCAATGCTGGACGTGACCAATCACAACGCGGCACGGGTTGCCAAACTGCCGGGCACGTGGGCACGCAAGGGTGAGCACACAGAAGAGCGGCCACACCGCGTCAGTACATTGCTCTCAGAAGGCTCAGGGATGGTCACGGCGGCACAGCTACAAGCGATTGCAGGGGATGTGACCGCTGTTGAGTATGCCGCACCACAAGAAGTCACCAGCGATGAAGCCAAAGCTGCACGTGAGTGGTTGCTTGGCTACTTGGAGCACTACGAGCTGGTGTCACGGACACAGGCACGGCGCATCACAGGTGGCTGGAAAATCGGTATCTTCTGTCCACTGACTGAGACGGACTCCGCGCCACATGATGAAGGCATAGGGGAAACAAGCACTATTCTGCGCATCATCAATGGCCGCTTGTCCTTCAAATGCAGCCACAACACTTGCGAAAAGCAAGAGAGGAATACGGCTGTGTTTAAACAGGAAATGTCACGGCGCAACCCCATCCCTTACCTGCCCGAGCCGGGACGGGACACGGATGTTGTGTTGGGAACACGGCGGACGCGGCCACTCCCACCACTCTTGCAAGCAGACTTGGCAGTGGACTTTCTCAGGGAGAACCAAGACTTTGCACTCATTACAGATGTCAACCCTTTGCTGCTTGCTGCGTGGACGGGGAACGCATGGGAGGTGCGCCCGGATAGGCGGCTCCTCAGTAAAGCCGTCAATGCTCACTTGAAGAGGCTGTACTCTCTGTATCCGCCTCCAATGGAAGGACGGGACCGCCGTGGGATGCTCAAAGCAAGCGATACGCTTGGAGGGGTGGTGTCTTATGCGTGGCTGGACTTGCCGGAGGTGCGCCGGGAGCAGTTTGACACGGATGAGTACCTCTCGGGCTTGCCGGGCGGTCTGGTGGCCGATTTACGCACAGGCGCGGTGCGTCAGATGCAGCGTGAGGATTACGTCTCACGGTGTTTGACCGTGGCACCAGACGCAAGCCATCACACTCCGCGCTGGACGCGCTTCCTCCGCGAGATTGCTTGCGGAGACGGTGAGCTTGCGGACTATCTGCGGCGGCTGTGTGCGCTGTGTCTGACTGCTCACCCGGAGCAATCAATTTTTGCTCTCTATGGCACGGGCAGGAATGGCAAAGGCTCATACATGCGCGTCATTCAAGGCATCCTTGGCAATTCTGCTGTAATGCTGCGTCCGCGTGAATTGGCGGAGAGCAAATTTGCAGATGACGCGAACAAGCGGACACTCTCAACTCTGGAGAGTGCGCGCTTTGTGTGCGTCCAAGAGGCTGTGGCAAGCAACCTTGATTTTGCGCTGCTGAAAGTCTTGAGTGGCGGAGACACGGTGAGCGCAGCGGCCATGAGGGAGAATGCACGGCAGATTAAGCCAACGTGGAAGCTGTTTCTCACCACAAATGAGCAACCCGTCTTTCCTGCCGATGCTGCATTCCGTGGCAGGGTGCATTTGGTGCCCTTCCGTGCGGACTTCAGTGAAGCGCCGGAGACAACAATAGACGCAACACTGCGGGGTGAACTGCCGGGGATTCTTGCTGAACTGATTGCCCTGTGTCCATCAGTCATTCGGGATGGGCTGAGGCCACCAGCCACAGTGAGGGGGTCAACGGATGAGCTGTTTGCTGAACTGGACGTGGCAGCCCGGTTTCAAGCTGATTGCCTCATGACCACACCAGATGATGCCGTGTCCGTTGCGGACGTACACACAGCGGCAATCTTGTGGCTTCAACGGGAGGGCTTGGAGGCAGATGCGCGGCCACTCATGGGCGAGCTGCGTAAGCGGATGGGAAAGCGGTATGCATTCCGCAAGATTGAGGGCAAGAGTGTCCGCGTATTCACGGGCGTGCGGCTGACCTTGGACTCACTTCCCGCACGCTCTAACTCCGGCGTGACTGTCCGCGCTGCCTGAGCGCAAGCCGACACACAGGACACACGTGTTTTAACTTATCGGATTGACCCTCTAAGAAAACAACTAAGGGGTGGTACGGATAAGGTGAAAACCGTGTGTCCGATGTGTCGAACGTGCCGGGAAAATACTTGCAGAAAATGACCCCTTGGGCCATACTATTCAGCACCGGGAGATTTGTTGTAATTGATTGATTCTAAAGATGGTCGGGGAGAGAGGATTTGAACCTCCGACCCCCTGGTCCCGAACCAGGTGCTCTACCAGGCTGAGCCACTCCCCGAACTTGGTGTGCGGTGCGTATCATCGGGCGCGGCCTGGTGCGTTTTCCCGCTTGGTACGCTCCGTTAAGTGTAGCAGAATCTCCGGCGCGATGCCCTCGCGATGGCGTCCCGGAATCTTATTCGCGTTCCGCAGGATTTGGCGACGCTCCGGTGGTTCAGGTCAGGACTGCAGGTGAAAAACTGAGCCGGCCCTGCTTGTCGCGGAGCCGGCTCATTTTGAAGCGCGTGAACTGTCTCTACTGCTTTTCCGGGGCCGGCGGAGGGACGGCACCGGGGAAGATTCCTTCGATCGGTTCACGCCGTTTCTGCTCGTCAACCGGGTTGGGCAACGGCTTACGCGGAATCATCTGGTCGCGCTGGGCGGCGTTATAAACGAAGATTGCTTCCACCGTGGCGATCTGCTTGAGGTCGGCGGGCTGCAGACGCTCCACGACATCCTGGTTGGAATGGTGCGTGCGGCTTTCGTAGTCGAGATCATCCTGGATGAACTGGAAACCCGGAATGCCAACGGCGTCGAAGCTCAGGTGATCGGTTCCGCCGGTGTTCCGCATGGTCAGCGTCGTTACCCCGAGGTCCTTGAGCGGTGCGATCCATTGCGCAAAGACGGGCGCGACGGCGGCGTTACCCTGCGTATAGATACCGCGAATCTTGCCGGAGCCATTGTCGACGTTGAAGTAGGCGGAGATCAGTTTTTGCTCCGGCTTCACTTCGAGTGGTCCGGTGGCGCGGCGCATGAATTCAGGGAGGGCAGCCTGGTCGGGTGCGGTGGAGAGTGCGGCAGAGCCAAAATGCTGCCGGCAGTAGCCTCGTGAACCGAACAGGCCCTCTTCTTCGCCGGTCCAGAGCGCGATGCGGATGGTGCGACGCGGCTTGACCCCGAGCGCTTCCAAAATGCGCACGGCTTCCATGGCTACGACGGTTCCTGCTCCGTTATCGGTGGCGCCGGTTCCTGCGATCCAGCTATCAAGATGGCCGCCGAGCATCACAACCTGGTCCTTCAGCTTCGGATCAGTGCCGGGGATTTCGGCGACGGTGTCATAGGCGTGCTCGTGCTCACCGGTGACCTTGGTATCGATATTGATCTCGACAGTCACGGGCACGTGCGCCTCTACCAGGCGGTCAAGACGACCGTAGCTCTCGATGGCGGCAACGGCCACCGGAATCTTCACGCGCTTGTCGGCGAGGTAAGGCGTGCGGCCGAGGGTCGCGCCGTTGTCGTCGAAGAAGGTGCCACCGCTGCCGCCGCCATTCTTGCCATCGCGGCTGGGCTCAATCACCGCAGCGACTTTTTCGTCGGCGAAAAATTGCGCGATCTTGTCAATCATGCGCATGCGTTCTGTAAACGTGCGCATCCGTGCCTGCATCGCCGGGGGAAGTCCGCCTCCGCCGCCGCTGACGGGAAACTCGGCGATCTCTTCGAGCTGCTGGTCGGTGTTGCGGTCGAAAAGGGCTTTGTCCACCGGCGGAACCTCGCGCATCGCGCCGTAGAGGACAATTTTGCCGGCGAGTTTACCCTTGTACTGGTCGAAATCCTTGTCGGATTGAATGTTGACGAAGACCACGTCGCCGGTAACCGGTCCCGGCGTTGCCGGGGACCACGGAGTCGACTGCAGAATCAGCACAGCCGTATCGGGGGTCACCATGCGAGCCCAGGTGTTCATTTGCTGCCAGCCGAGGCCGAACTCGCCCCAATCTTCGAGGTGAGCATTTTCGAGCCCAATTTTGGTCAGGGTGTCGCGGGTCCACTCATTGGCTTTCTTTGCATTGGGCGAGCCGGTGAGTCGCGGGCCGATGCCGTCCATCAAGGCTGAAGCAAACTCCATGACGTGCGAGTGGTTCAGGCCCTCATCTCGAATTCGCTCGTACATCGCCATGTCGAGAGACTCGGTGGCGGGCTGGACTTCAGCGTAGGGATCGGCCGGGGCGGGTGACGGGGCCGGCTTCGGTTTCTCGGCGGAATAAAGAACCGCGGCAACAGCCAACAGCGCCGCCGGGGAAAGGCGGGCGAGTGAAATGCGCATCTTCTGGGCTCCGATGGGATGGGGTGTGATACCTGTGGTGGAATTCTATGGTATCGGCCACCCCATTTGCCCGCAAAAAATCGCGACATGCAGCGGGTCACTTCCGAGCCATGATGGGCCTAGTCGCTCTTGCCACCATCCACTGCGGCCGGTAGATCGAGAGCGACCAGGGCGAATCGAGTCTTCCCATCGAGAGGATCCTGAAATCCGACGATATGCTGGTGGCGCTTGGAGCCGGCCTTGAGCTGTAGGCCTCCGTGGACGCCGAAGTCCTTGTTATCGATCTTCACGTTTCCATGATTCCCGCTGTCGTTGCAGGTCAGTCCTTCAGACGTTGCGGTAGGAGTGCCGACAGGAGCATTTCCCTGGCAGGTAATGACGTCGCCGTAGCGGCCGAGGGCCTTCTTGTAGAACTCGGTCACCTTGTCCTGCCCGTCCGGAGTCGCGTAGTTCACGGCTCGCACGCGCAGCGTCCATTCACCAAAGCCCATGTTCACGTCGGCAGACTTCTCGTGTTCCTTGTCTTTCACAATTTCGGCGCCCGGGTAGACGGGCAGCCCGAGATCAGCCGCGGATATCTGGTTGGTATTGACATGGACTCCGCCGAAGGGTGTGTCGACCTGAACGTTCTTCTCCTGCCCATTGGCATCTTTGTCAACGTGGACCCGGCATCCCGCAATTCCGGTAGCCAGGGATGTTCCCAGCGCAATACAGATCGCCTTTCGATTCATCAGACTCGTCCTCACTCTTAGTAGTACGGTACGGCGCGGCTGCCGGTTCCGCCGCCGCCCAACCTGATTCCATCATCTTTGTACTACTTTCTTGGGTAACCGGGGTTAGTATTCTCAATAGTTTGTAGCCACAAGACTGGTTCGCATGGAAATACGGGCAGTTAACAGAATGCGTTTCTGGCGGCTTGCTTCGTAGCCTTGGCGGATGAAACCGGCGAAGTAGAAATCGAAAGGACCTTTGCATGTTTGCTCTCAGCTCCTCCAAACGAAGTGTGCTTGCCGCTGTTTGCGCCGCCGCGATGATAGCGGCAGCTTCAGCTTGCGCCCAGGATGACCCACCGCCGGAGGCCGGCCGTATCTCCTATCTCTCGGGGAACGTATCCATCCAGCCGGTTACCTCGAACGACTGGGGCCAGGCGTATCCCAATCTTCCCATCGGCCCGGGCGACCGCATCTTTACCGATTCCGACGGGCGTGCCGAAATCCAGGTCGGACAAACCTACGTGAGGATCGGTCCGAACTCGGATGTAACACTCGTGGATGCTTCGGCCTTGAACATCAACTTTGGTATTGCCCAGGGTTCGATCCACTTGCACAGCTTCGGGCTGTGGCCGCGGCAGCTGCTTGACATCAGTACGCCGAATGGCAATTCGGAATTTGGAAATGCAGGCGACATACGGGTAGATGTCCTGCTGAGCGATGGCGCGACCATATTCACCAATCTTGGAGAATTCGCCGACATTACGGCTGCTGGCGATTTCCGTCAGGAACTCGATTATGGCCAGTCGCTCGAACTTGGGGGAACGAATCCGGTTTACCCGCAATGGCTGCAGCCCGCTGCCCCGGATGACCTCGACTCCTGGAGCCAGCAGCGGGATCAGCAACTAGCGCGCGTTGCCTCGTTCCAGTACGTCAGCCCGGACATTCCGGGAGCGGCAGACCTTGACGCGAGTGGCGACTGGCAGCCTGCGACAGAGTACGGTGCGGTGTGGTTTCCGAGGGGCGTTGCGGTCGATTGGGAGCCTTATCACAATGGGCACTGGATCAATCGCGAACCGTGGGGTTGGGTGTGGGTCGAGGACGAATCGTGGGGCTACGCGCCCTTCCATTATGGTCGGTGGGTAAGCTACAACGGCAGGTGGGGTTGGGTGCCAGGCCCGGTGAACGTGCGTCCGATCTGGTCGCCAGCGCTGGTGGTGTTTGCCGGCGGTCACTTCGGTGGAGGGGCTGGACTCTCCGTCTGGTTCCCGCTCGGACCGGGAGAAGCCTATCGTCCCTGGTATCGTTGCAGCCCTCGCTATATCGACCAGGTGAACATCACCAACATTCGGGAGTCTCCCAGGGTGCACGTTCAGAACACGTACGTAAACATTGTGAACGTCTCGAATGTTACGTATGTGAACCAGACGCGCGGCGCGACAGCAATGCGCCAGGAAGATTTTGCTTCGGGGCAGTCGGCGCGTAGTGTTGCGGTGCGCATCGACCCGCGCGATATGCAGCAGGCGCGGCCTCTGGCCCAACCCGAGGTGGCTCCGACGCCACGAGCCATGCTGTCGCGTCCGGTGACACGGCCGGTTCCGGTTTCAATTCAAAGGCCAGAACTGATCAATCAGCAGGGCAGGCAGATTTCTGCCAAGCCGGGCGCAACTCCTGTTGCCGCACCGGTAAGGGCGGCGCCTCCGATCCGGCCGTTGCCGGGACGCACGATTGTGGCGGCTCCGGCACATCCGGTTCCGAACCGCCCGGTGGGTGGTCAATTTCCGGGAGCGCAAAGCGGGCAACCTGGTCAGCCGAATAACGGCTACCCAGGCGGACCTCCGCGTGCAAATCCGGTGGCGCCGGTACAGGGAATTCAGCGTCCGTTCAATCCGCAGGTGAACCAAAATCCGCCCGCAAGCAATAACTACGAGCGGCAACAGGGACCGCAACCGGTCGCTCCCGGAGTGCAGCCGACCGGAAGGCCGATGCAGCCGCCCCCGAATTCGCGGCAGGATCGGCCGAACTACCAGGAGGAGGTCCGGCCGGCTTCCCCTGTTCAGGAACAGCGGCCGGTGACGCCTGAGCAGCGGCCGGCGTATCAGCCGGAGGAGAAGCCGGTTCCTCCACCGCCAAACCGCGAGGCTGCTCCGCAGCAGCAGAACAAGCCGCAGCCGAAGGATCAGAAACAAAACAAGGATCAGAAGAAGGACGATAAGGACAAGAAAGACGAGAAGAAGCACGACTAAGCAAGGTGCAAATACATCAGGGCCGCTGGGTATCTGCACAGCGGCCCTTTTGCTTCACGATTCACGCGTTCGATCGCTTCTGAAAATGCGATGAATCCGGTCGGAAAAATTCAAGAAGCAGCACTCGGGCACGCAGGCCAGCTAGCGAAGTCAGTGCGCTTCGTGGCCATCCTCGGTCTTTCCATCGGCGGTGCCGCCGGTTGCCCACAGGATGCAAGCGAAGAAGACCAGAGCGATAACTGGTACGACTACGAACGGGGAAGTGATCATGATTAGGCTCCCTGAACCTTAGATTAACAAATCAACCGGATCTTCTTCTCGAGAGGCGCCGGAATACGCCGGCAGGCGAGGAGGTTTATCATGGAGTCGCCCGTATCTTGACCGAGTCAGGAGCATCCATGACCGAAAGCAGTTCTGCATCGCCTCGCAGCAGGGGCCGTCGCGACTTTTTGAAGATTGGCGGAGCCGCCACCGCGGCGCTGCTGACTCCTTCGGCATTTGCCGTTGCGCCGAACAAGACGCTTCCAAGCCTGCCTTCCAATCCGCGGACGCCCGACGCCATGCCCACGCGCAATCTGGGTAAGACTGGCTACAAGGTTGGCATCTTTTCGCTAGGTGGTCAGGCTGCGTTGGAGAAGCCGAATAACTTCGACATTGCTGTGCCGATCATCGACCGCGCGCTCGATCTTGGCGTGAACTACATCGACACGTCCTCCATCTATGGCGGACCCGACCGCTGGAGCGAGCAGTACGTAGGCAAGGTGATGGCGAAGCGCCGCAACGAAGCTTTTCTTGCGACCAAGACCAAGGAACGGACGCGCGATGGGTCGATGCGCATGATCGAGAAGTCGCTCGAATTGCTGCAGACGGATCACGTGGATCTCTGGCAACTGCACGACGTGGGCACCATATACGACGTCGACCAGATCTTTGCAAAAGGCGGCGCGATGGAAGCGTTGCTCGACATGCAACAGCAAAAGGTGGTTCGGTATCTCGGGATTACCGGACACTACCGGCCCGATGCGCTCATTGAGTGCATTCACCGGCATGACTTCGATTGCATTCTGATGGCAATGAATGCGGCCGACCCGCATCACTACAGCTTCAACGAGGCGTTGCTGCCGCTGGCGGTCGAAAAGCAGATGGGAATTATCGGGATGAAGATTCCGGGCCGCGGACGTATTCTCTCCACCTGGACGCCGCCGCCGATTGAGCAGCAGAAGCACTCGTGGGAGGGTATGACGATCCAGACCGACAAGCCGGGCACGCTGACCATGCGCGAAGCGATGTACTACACGCTTTCGCGGCCGGTCAGCACGGTAATTATTGGATGCGATACGACGGCCCAGCTCGAAGAGAATGTGCACCTGGCGCGCAATTTCACGCCGATTAATGAAAAACAGCAGACGGAACTGGTGGCGAGGGCCGAGCCTTGCGCGAAGCCTTCGTTGTTCTTTCGGTTCTACGACCGGCCTTGATCTGACGCGATCACTGCGGCGCAATCAGCAAAGGCCGGAGCGGGTTGCTCCGGCCTTTCTGTTGAATTAGTTGTCTCGAGCTGGGTGTCTTTAGCGCAACCCAACGGTTCCGCTGACGGACCGGATCAGCGCCGCGGAGTCGTATCCAACGCCGTCCTTGAAAACCATCTCGATCTTTTCGACGTTCTCGATCTTTTCGGCAGGGTTGCCACCGAGCACCACGATATCGGCCGCCTTGCCCTGAGCGATGGATCCGATATCAGCCTCCTTGCCCATGTATTTTGCGCCGTTCAGTGAAGCAATGCGGATTGCCTCAACCGGGGAAAATCCAGCCTCAACAAGTAACTCAAGATTGCGCTGGTCGCCGAAGCCAGGCACCACGCCTCCATACCCCGTGGGATCGCAACCGGCCATCAGCAATCCGCCAGCCGCGACAAATTCATGCTCGAAGAACATTTCCTTTTGCAGAAGGGTTTGACCCAGTTGCTGTTCGGCTCTGCCCGCGCGCACAGTGAGGTACTCTCTTGCGGCTTCTACGTTCAAGGTTTTCAGGGCGGCGCTTTCGCGCTCCATCGGAGGACGATTGCCGGCCATTGTTTCAAAAATGGCCAACGTCGAAGTAATCGCCACGTGGTGCGCAACCAGGTCAGCGATCATTTCGCGCACGGGAGCGCCTTCAACGTCGACGTCCTTTGCGAGGTAGTTCATGCTTTCACGTTGACTGGGGCATTGGTCCGACGTTTTGCCGGGGAGGAATTCGGTGTCCACCACCAGGCCGTGCTCCAGGTTGTCGATGCCCAAAGCCGCGGCCTGTCTGAATCCGATAGAGCAGAGGTGGCCCGTGATTTTGAGCCCGTGCGCGTGGGCATGATCGATTGCCGCTTTCAGCTCGTCCGCAGTGAGGTAGTTATACGCCTTGAATGACGTCACGCCTTCCGCTGCCCAATAGTCGACGAGGCGCGCCGCATCGTCGGGGTCGCTGAGCTGGTGCATCTGGATCGCAAAAGTGCCTTTTCCCTCGATATACGGCCCCGTTATGTCGAGCTTAGGACCCGGAAGCTTTCCAGCCTCGATGGCACGTTTCAACTCGAGATCGGTATAGGGTTCGAGGCTACCACCGGTGCGGGCTGTCGTCACTCCCCCTGCGAGATACAGGCGTGGAGCACTGTCTGCCGCCTCCGCATACAGGGCGAGTCCGTCGGCAGGCCGATCGGGCAACGGATAGAAGAGATGCTCGTGCATGCCGACAAGACCGGGCATCACGGTTTTGCCCGTCATGTCGAGCACCTTTGCGTTCGCAGGATAGTCTGCCTGCGATTTGGCATCCTGGATGGCAGTGATCGCGCCGCCTGCAATCACGATGCGCATGTCCTCCTGTGGCGCGGCTCCGGTGCCGTCGATGACGCGCACATGATCGAGCACCAGCACGGGGGCGTCTTCTTTGATGTATGCCGCAAGTGGAGATCTGTGCTGAGCCGCGCACGTCAGGCTGAGCGCAAATGCGAAGCACAGGGTCGCTGAGCGCTGCAAATTCTGCATGAGATTTGGGCCGCCGGGAAGAGATTGAGTTCCGTTCAGCAAGTCTCGGTCAACGCGAGGGCGGTGTCAATTGGAAATACAGCCGCGCACCTCAGCTTTTTCTCTTCCTCAACACCCAGGTCGTCATACAGCGATAGTCCTGCACGATCGTTGTTTTTAGGGGGTCGACGAGCACTGCGTTCATTTCTTCGACGAAGTCCATCAACATTTCTTCGTCCACCAGGTACCACTTCGAGCCATCGCCAACGATGAATCGATTCCCACCGACTCTTTCGAATTCCATCCCGATCCTTGATCCCAATCGGCAAAACAGCATGCCACCCGGCCTGAGCACTCGCCAGAGTTCTGCCAACATACTTTGAAAATGTTCGTCATCCCTCGCGAAGTGGAGCACGGAAGAACAGATCACAACATCGGCAAAGCCATCGGCGAAGGGCATTTTCTCAATGAGGCCAACCCGGAAATTCTCGGGCGGTAGTCCTGTCGCAAGCGATGCAGATAACTTGCGCACATGATCGACACCTTCAGCGTCCAGGTCCAGCGCGAAGACCTCGCAGCCCTCGCGCAGCAGGTAAACGAGGTTTCGTCCATAGCCGCATCCGGCGTCGAGCACGCGCATGCCGGTCGCGATGTTCCCGCGCAAGATCTGGTCGAAGACATAGATATCGATCTGCCCGAACTGTTCCTGAACGGTCAAAGCCACAGTGGCACCTTTCCTGTTGATGCAGATTCGAGAAAGCGGACCTTCCCGCGTGAAAGGCTAAGCTGAATGGACTGCAGCCAGGACACTATTCAATTCAGACAACGTCGAGGTATAACCGGTAATGCTCATCGTTGATTGCTGTGAAGGGCCGCATCGCCAGGTTGCCAGTCGCCGTCTTTGCTAGCCAGTTGGTGGAACCGTTTGTGACCTGCGCGACCGAGGCTAATTCCTGAGGGTGCAAGGTGGCAGGAATATCTCCTACGGCAAAGAGCGCAAGCGGCCCATGTACAGCGGCCACCAGCTTTGGATGCTGCGGATCAACGGCTTCGAGAGTCGTCGGCATGTCGAATTCGACTTCAATGCGGTCGCCTTTTTTCCATGTACGTTGAATCCGCGCGAACTGGCCAGGTGTGGGGCTGGTGGCTGTACGCTTGCCATTCACCGCGATGGATGTCTTGGGTCCTGCCCATTCAGGGAAGCGCACGAATACCGCAAATGCAGCGGAGTTGTCGGTGGCAACCTCGATTTGGGTTGATGCGCGATGCGGATAATCCGTGCGCTGTACCAGCTCGACACGGTCGCTGCCACGCTTCCACGTCACGCGCGATGGAACAAAGAGATTAACGTAGACGCCCTCGTTATCACTGAAGTACGAACTGATGCCGTAGTCGGCAGTGATCTGCGAAAAAGTTCCCGTGCAGCAGTGCCATTTGTAGGGGTGATAGACCTTGGATCCGTCCTCGTTGTAGTCGGAGTAGTAGAAGCCGTGCCCGTCTTCCGTGATCGGCTTGGCGCCGAGGATGCAGTTGTAGAGCACGCGTTCCATGCTGTCGCCGTAGCGGCTGTCTCTGGTGGTTCGCAGCAAATACCGTGTGATCTTGAAATGCGCATAGGAGCCGCATGGTGTCTCAAAGCTCGAGTGCGTTTTGGTCAGGCTCTCGCCGATTTCGCCGCTGCCTGGCTTGCGGAATTCTTCATTGGGCCCCCAACCGCCAGTCGCAAAGCTTTGTGCGCGCACGAAATCGAATCCGTTGCGCGCCGCACGCAAATACTTTTCGTAACCCAGAACGAAATATGCCTGCATGGCGCTGCTCATGGCGTTGACGTGGCTGTAGGCGTGCTTGCCGGGA
>Ga0206951_1066_pt1 | contig 27617 bp, 27 predicted proteins | sample Alteio_BWOrgHeat_38_FD_152974 | JGI IMG/M metagenome (GOLD analysis project Ga0206951, IMG submission 152974) | Enriched cells from forest soil in Barre Woods Harvard Forest LTER site, Petersham, Massachusetts, United States -... | ecosystem: Environmental > Terrestrial > Soil > Temperate forest >... | reverse complement strand
TGCGCGCAGTTAACCTATCTGATGACTGACGACTGCAGAGGCGCTGTTTGGAAGGACCTCAAAACGTGCGACGTGGGTTGGACCGACCACATATCGGTGAGAATTCTTGCCCTGTGTGACCCGGAACGATTGCCATGTATCGGGAACGCGTACTTCTATGGTCAAGGGCTGGTCGTATAGAGCCGAGACAGGCAGGCCAAAGGTTGACAGTTTGGAAGGGTCGCAGCGTAGATCAATGGAAAATGTATCTGCATCCTTAACCGTAAGCAGCGGGACCTCGGCGGCATCCCTCTCTTGAACATACTTGAAAACTTCAATTTGAGGCGCCACCCAAAGCGCGGGGCGGCGGACGTTGATGAAATCCAAAAGGCGCGTCAAGTTTGGAATGCTCGTACTTAGCCACTCGCCGCCGGTGCCGTGCATCGCGACGTTCGTCCACGAATGGGTGTCGATTGCTTTTTGAACGAAGCTGATGGGATCGGTCTTCTGTTCGTCGAAGAAATTGCGGTGATCGGCAAGAACGAGGTTATATTTTTGAAGGATCGGGTCTAACTGAGCCTGCGAAAAGTTCCAAGGGACGCCCCCGGGAATCGCGAATGACATTAAGCGTGGCTTAGGCCCTACGACTTTGATCAGTTGATCCGCACAGTCCCCAATCTCCTTCGTCAATTCTTCAATCGTCTTAGCGCCCGTGTGATGGGAAGTGTGGTCGCCAAGTTCGTGTCCGTCCTTGGGGACGTCGACCTCCCATTCTTGCCGGTGAGTCTTGTATTGCCAACTGTCCGTGATGACAAAGAACGTGGCACGTATGCCGCGAGCGTTTAGCAGAGGCAAAGCGTTCGCTAGCTGGGATGTCATCGAGTCGTCGAACTGTAACGAAACTGCCGCGTCGGCTCCTCGAAGAAATCGCAGGATTTTCGGCGTCTCGATTCCGATCTGAGATATTCGGGGCGTATTTCCTTTGATGGTAATTGGGATCGACATAATGAAAGCGACAGCCGATAAAAGGATCATCACGGTAATTCTAGTTTAGAACGCACGAGAATCAAAGAACATCTTCGAGCCGAGGGGGAATCGGTTTCTTATAGCAAATGCAGTTTTTGTCAGAACATAAAATGATCCATTTTGAATTCTGTTTGGCAATCTAAGCACTCTACTATCTACACCGTCAATGTTGATACTTTCTATCCTGTTCGCCTTCGCCTCCAGTCAGAAGCCCGCCATGCGAGATTTCATCGGGCTGAACGTTCATACCGTTCAATTCAAACCGGATCTTTACAAACCAGTCACTTCGGTGGTTCGAGATTATCATCCGGTCGTTTGGGATCTGGGAGATAACGCTTCGAACCCGACCACATTTCCGATGTCTCAGAATCGGGTCAACTGGCTCGAACTGTACGGCGGATGGAAACAAAAGGGGTATCGGATTGACGTATCCGCTCAGGTCGAGAGCGTTGTCCCGGAGAAGTGGACCCCAGCGAACGAGTTCGCCTACGGCGAAACGTTTGCCCGGTATTTTGGCCCATCGTCTCTTCAGCCGTTAGTTGAGTCGGTTGAAATAGGGAACGAACCGGCCAACTTCAACGATGCGCAGTACCGAGCGATGTTCGAAAACATGGTCCGGGGGATTCGCAAAGGGGATCCAAAACTGAAGATCGCCACGTGTGCGGTAGCTCTCGGAAAAAACGATAAATACTCGAAGGATATCGCTTGTTTAAACGGGCTCGAATCGCTGGTCGATGTGGTCAACGTCCACACCTACCCGTTTGTAGAGGGCTACCCTACCTGGAGGCGCAGCTATCCCGAAGATCCAGGTATCAATTATCTCAAGCAGGCGGGCAAGATGATCGAGTGGAGAGATTCGCACCTCCCGGGACGTCCGGTGTGGGTTACCGAATTTGGCTATGACTCCACCACCAAGCCAAATAAAAAGACTGGCGACTTTGCCAAGTGGGTGGGCAATACCGACGAGGAGCAGGCCAAATACATCGTACGCTCGTACCTGTTGTTCTCCGCGATGGATGTCGAGAAGGCTTACCTCTACTTCTTTAACGACAAGGACGAACCGCAGCTTCACGGCGCATCCGGCTTGACCAGAGACTTCAAACCAAAACCTTCGTTCTATGCCGTAGCCCACCTTCAAAAAACGCTCGGAGACTATCGGTTCGAGAAAGCAGTCATCCGAAAGCAAGACGATATCTATATCTATCAGTACCGAAGCATAAACAAAGCGAACGAGTTTATTTGGACAGTGTGGTCGCCAACCGGTTCAAGCCGAACCTCAAAAGCAGTTCTTCCCAACCCGAACGCAAAAATCGTTGGAGCGGAACAGATGCCCCTTATCGGGGGTCCGACCGAACGGGTTCCTTACACGATCGGCCCGGACGGCCTCATCCACATAACGATTGGCGAAAAGCCAACCTATTTGTTTTTCCAGCTCGATTCCAGAGTGGGTCGTAGCTTTTAGCCCCGGGTCATCTGAAGACCCGGGGCGTGAAGTTGGCGCAAGACCGACCCCGGAGGCGGTCGCAGACTGTTATTGCGCTGCAATGAGGTTGCTGCCTGCTCTGCACGGCGCATGAGTTACGGGTGGATCGCACCGCGAAATGTGGTGCGAATTCGGCTGCGACCGCCTCCGGGGTCGGGATTGGACCGGTTCCACAACCCCGGGTCCAGAGACACCGGGGCTAAATGCTTGGACCCACTCTCCGGGGTCACCGGACCCGAATCTGGTACACGAAAAACTTTGGGCAGCTTCAGACACGTTGTTAAGGACAAGCCTCCCAGATTGAACGGCGTCCGCTGCCTTGACCATGGGCTAATTTTCACAATCCGTACAGGTTACTTCTGCAAGACGACCAAATCCGGACGCGATTGTCGGCTCGCTGAACCCAACTCGACCCAAAGCGCCCCCGGCTGGTGGCCGGTCGAAACCGAGCTTTCGAATGACACGTAGTCCTAGACACAAAGAACCGTGAATAAAAGAGAGGCTTTGCTCCGATATTTAGAGGGCGACAAGGTTGGCGAATACATACCTGCCGCCTTCTTCCTCCATTTTGGCCAGGACTACAGATCAGGCGACGCGGCGATCAGCCGGCACAAGGAGTTCTTCGCCGCTACCGACATGGACTTCGTAAAAATCCAATTCGAGCTCGATTTTCCACGCATTGAGATATCCAAAGTAGCTGAGTTCGAACGCATCCCTTATCTACCACTGGAATTCTACGAACCGCAACTTGAGGTTGTAAGAAGCTTGGTCAACGACCTAAAGTCAGAAGCATTAGTCGTACTTACGCTCTACTCGCCGTTCATGCTAGCCGGAAACATGGTCGGCAACGCGACAGTCATTGACTACCTGGAAAAATCGCCTGAATCAGTATTCAAAGCGCTTGAGACCATTACCGACAGTTTGCTCGGTTTCGTTTCGGAGTGCGTTAGAGTGGGGATCGACGGTTTCTATCATTCCACGCAAGGAGCCGAAGTCCGCCGGTTCAGCGATCCAGAGATCTTTCTTAAATGGGTCAAACCGACCGACCATCGACTCATGAACGCTATTAACGAGTCGAGTCTGTTTAACATCCTCCATATTTGCGACTACCACGAGGAGTACGGCGGATACGACGACGTAACTCCCCTGCTGGACTATCCCGGCAACGTGGTTAACATCTCAACCAATATCGGAGGAAAGGAATGGACGCCAGCCGATCTGTCAAACCAATTCGGCAGACCCTACATGGGCGGCCTAAACCGCCTTGGACCTCTTTCAACCGGAACCGTAGACGACGCGCGCGCCGCCGCAAAGACAGTCCTCGCCCAAGCCCCACCAATATTTATACTCGGCGCCGACTGCACCGTCCCCGCTAGCACCCCCTGGTCCAACCTGCGAGCCGCAATCGATGAGGCACATGCTGGTCGGCTTGTCCTCCAAGCTGGATCCTCTCCGTTGCCATGACCGCGATACAGGCTATCGCGGTCGCCTGATCATTTCTACACCGCCGCCGGGCTAACGAAAGACGACAGTCTCCATGATGGGACAATGTAATCGTTCCCTCGTTCCATCTCCATGCGCCAAATGTGCCTAGAATGGAGACACAGATGTCGAAGCTCAGGATTGGGTTTGTTGGGGTTGGGAATATGGGGCAGGCGGCTCACTTGCGGAACTATGTGACCCTGCCCGATTGTGAAGGGGTGGCGTTGGCTGAGATTCGGCCGAGGCTCGCGCAGGAAGTGGCTAGACGGTATGGCGTTCCTAAAGTCTATTCGAACCACACGGAGATGCTTGAGTTGGAAAAACTCGATGGGATCGTGGCGATCCAGCAGTTTCAGAACCATATCACCCTCATTCCGGATCTTCTCAAGGCTGGCGTGCCAGTTCTGACCGAGAAGCCTTTGGCGGACACGCTCGAAAACGGCGAGGCACTCTTACATGCGGCGAGAGGAGCGGCAGCACCTCTGTATCTCGCCTACCACAAGAGGTCCGATCCGGCAACGGCATATACCAAAGCGACGATCGAGCGCTGGAAAGCTACCGGAGAACTTGGGAAAATGCGTTATGTTCGGATTTCGATGCCTCCGGGGGATTGGGCGAGAGAAGGATTTGCGTCGAACGTTCACACCGACGAGTCCTACGACAGCATCCAGGTGAAATGGGATCCATACATGGTGTTCGTGAATTACTATATTCACCAAGTCAACCTGATGCGTTTTTTGCTGGGTGAGGATTACGAAGTGGTCTTTGCAGATCCGGGGTCGATCACACTCGCTACACGAAGCGAATCCGGCGTTTCCGGCATTATCGAGATGGCGTCGTTCGAAAGCTCCCGAGATTGGCAGGAATCTGCGCTCGTGACGTTCCAAAAAGGCTGGATCCGCCTAGACCTTCCCGCCCCGTTGGCGCTCGATGAACCGGGAAGAGTCACTATCTTTGAAGACCCAGGTCAACCAGTTGAGCCGACCTTATTGAGTCCTTCGCTGCCGCACTTTCATGCAATGCGTTCCCAAGCACAGAGCTTCCTCAAGGCAATTCGGGGCGAGAGTCATCCGCTTTGTGGAGTTGAGGACGCCTACAAAGACCTCCAAACCGCCCGGTCTTACGTCGATCTATTTCAGCAACGGACTGCACCTTAGAAGTCCGCGCTCCCTGGATGACGCAAGTCAAGCAACTCGCGAAATTCGCCTAACCACGGTTCGAAGCTTCGCCATTTGGCTACCGACGTTGCGTAAACAGGTTGACGGACTTGCCAGGCACTTGGAGTTGCCACGAGGCGTTTGTTTTCGTGGGGTTTGAGGCACGCTTTATCCCATTCCAATCCACAAAAGGCCACCATCGACCGGATTTGGTTCTCTGGATCGGCGACGAGCGCTTCGTAGTCGACCTCCAGGAATCGATCCGGAGGCAACACCGTACGCCATTCCTCCATCAGCCGCATGTATTGCTTGTAGACAAAGGCGATATTGCCTTTGTGGTTGCCCCCTTCATGGGGCATGTGGTTCGGGGTTGCCCAGATGGACAAACATGTGTCGACCGGGCTTCGACGGATATGAATGAATCGCGCATTAGGAAGAGCGAGATGGATCAATCCGGCAAACATACAATTTCCGGGCATCTTATCGGTTACTCGCGCTGCGTCGGGCCCAAACGCTCGCAACTCTTCCACGTACTCTTCGCCAAGTTTTCCGGCAATGCCGTTGTCCAACGAAGAGGAGCCATCCAAGAGCGCACGGGACCAATTCTTCGTCCAAAACAACTGCTCGCCAGCGCCCTTTACTCTTGAGTGGCTAGACAGAATTTGCTCCGCAAGCGATGTGCCTGAACGCATCATTCCAATAATTAGAACCGGAAGTTCGGAAGGATCCGCTTCCAGTCGACTCCTTTGACACGCCGAGAAAGCCTCGATCATTCGATTTACGTGACGCGAATACCGATCTTCGTCGAATGCCATGTCTCCAAATTTAATCTGCCGGGTCAAGCGATTTGCCTCATCGTAATGGCTCATCGCTTCCTCAAATTCCCTTAGGTCTTCAAGCGCCTTCCCAAGCCCATAATGAATCGAGACAAGCTCGGTTTGACTGAGGTCCACTTCGTTGAGCAGCGAACGCATCTTGTCAATAAGCCCGCGGTCGCGCTCCGTCACTTTTTGGTTGAGCATGAGGGAGTCGTAGGCCGACACCTGCCGCGGGTTCTGTTCGATCGCGTGTCGAAGGTTTTCGTTCGCCTCCTCGATGTAACCGAGGGGGCGCTGGCGAGCCGCCAGTTGCAGCGCCTCGCGGCGATTCGGATCTAACTCAATCGCTAGAGTAAGGTGCAGGTCCGCCGCGTCTATCTCATTGACCTCGGTCAGGGCGCCGCACAAAAGCAGGTGGGCTGCCGCAGAATCTGGATAGAGTTGAACACTTCTTTGTGCGCACTCCTTCGCACGTTCAAAGTCACACAGCGTCAACAACATCTGTCCGAGGGCCAGTAAGTTCTCAAGATTAGGCGCAAGCGATGCGGCCTGGGCAAACGACCTAGCCGCCTCTCCATCTTTGCCTTCTAGTTGCAATGTCTTGCCTAGATTGTAAAACGCAGCCGAGAATGTGGGCTGCAGCCTTATCGCGTGGATAAACGCTCCGCTCGCTTCCGAAAGTCGGCGGGCAGCCAAGAAACATCGACCAAGATTGTTATGCGCCTGGGCATCGTTGGGTCTAACTTGGACCGCACGTCCGCCAATCGAGATCGCTTCAACCGACTTCCCGCTTTCTCGATAGATCGTCGAGAGCGAGATAAGCGCTTCGTAAGCCCGTGGGTCAGCATCGAGAACCTGGGTCAACAGACCCGCTGCCTGTATGTTTTGTCCCAAGCGGGCGTGAGCGACGCCAAGCAGAAACTTAGCAGCGACACACCCGGGATCAAGATCCAGTGCGTTTTGAGCGAACTGCCCCGCTACATCAAATTTTCCAGATCGCTGGGCATCGGCTGCCGCAGCTACTAAACGGTCGCGTTCATTCAAGTTTGGCTCCGGCAAACGGTGTAAGGGTGTTGCGGATAATTGGAGTGATGGAGTGATGGTCGGACCGGAGATTGTGGTTGGCGCGCGATGGTTCTCGCCCAAGTTTGCGACTGGTGCGAGAGAAACAGACAAGGCTTGCGGCATTTTCTTTCCCAAAAAATGGCGGCACGACCGAAATCGTACCGCCTATTACAATCACTCACCATGCGCAGTCTCGTGCGCTCCTTTTCGCCGTTGAGAACTCAACGGCTTGTAGGGCTTCCCTCCCTACGATTTGCCTGGCGGCTTGTTGGGATTGCCTCCACCAGGTGCATGCTCATAGTCGCCAGTCTTGATCGCGACTCCACTCTTTGGCGGTTCGGATGAACATCCTTGAACCGCCACAAAAGCGATAGCCAACAAGCCTATCAGGCAGACCGATTTAGTAGATATAGAGAATTGGGTCATATTTCGATGAACAAACTCCTCCAGGTGTCGAGAACTGTGGGTGGGTCTTTGCAGTCGGGAAGTAGCCTACATAAGCTAGGCCGTCCGACCCGAAGCCCGAGTCGAGGCCAGGTACGAGCTTTGCGTATTTCGAGTGGCCGTCCGCGTAGGTGAAGTTGGCACCTTGGTTAAAGCCCCCATTGGTAAGTGCCTCTCCCGCGTTACCCGCACCCCACAATTCGTAACCCCAACCGCCTTGGCTGATGTCCCAATCAAGATCAACCGTACTGCCTGATCCGTTAGTCTGACAAGAGCTGCGGTTGAACCAGTTATCCGATGGGCCGAGAAGAACGGTGTCACCTGGCATATCCAGGGCAGTCATCGATGCAGAGCCCGGGGTCAGCGGATTCGAGTCTTGGTGAGCAATGAACTCGTTGTACGTGTACGTGTTCCGATAGAAGTCGGAAGTATTCGTGTCTAGGAAGCTCGTTGCACCCGGCTTCCAATATCCCTTATCGAGATACAGGGTGTCCTGGTTTGTCGGGTTGGCAAAGATGCCCTTGTTCTTTACGTACGGCTGGAGGCGATCAGTCCACCAAGGTCCCATTTCACCGTGCGTGAACACAGTGTTGCCGCCGCAACCTGGACAGCTCGTCGACCACGTGCCTGCGTACGGGAACGCCATCGCTTGGTCGTCAAAGTCGCCCGAGTACATTAGGCTCGCAAGGCCCAACTGCTTAAGCTGGGAGAGGTCGTTGGTCTTCTTGGCCGCAAGCTTGGCTTGCGCGAAAACCGGGAATAGAATGGCGGCAAGGATAGCGATGATCGCTATGACTACCAATAGTTCGATGAGCGTAAAAGCACGTCGGCTAGGGTTGAATTTCACAGATGGTCCTCCTTGGGACTGGTTGTCGATGCATGAACGATGAGATGCGAATGTAGAAACCGTAAGTCGGCCAGAGCCGAGGGCAGAATGGAGTATCGGAGTGATGGAGTGCTGTCCGGATCGGAGAGTGCCGGAAATTCCGGATTGCCCTTTCCGGCGAAGTGGCGTTGTATGCGGCATTTCCTTTGCGATACTTTGCGCCTTGGCTAACCTCTGCGTGAAAGAATCGCCGTTCGCGAGAGAAGGCAAAGCGGAGCCAGCCCTCGAACGCTCCAACACTGCAACGCTCTAACGCTTTCGTCATAGGAAGTCACCCACGCCAACCTCGGAGCAGACAAAATCGGTGGATCCGCGCACATCGAGGCGGCATGGGAGGACTAGCTCAAGTCGTTCAGCCGGTACGCCTTCAACGAGGTTGATCAATAATTCGACTGCGGTTTTCCCGATGTCGTAAAGAGGCTGAGACACCGATGTCAGTGTCGGACGAAGCTCATCGCAGAACTCGGTTGAGTCAAAGCCGACGACGGCGAGATCCTCAGGAATCCGCACCCCATATTCCGTCGCGAGCCGAATGATATCCGCTGCAAGGCCGTCCGCATGCGCCACGATCGCGGTGTGACGGGGACCATCGGACAAATACTTGTGAAGTTCGTGCCGATTCCGGCGAAAATCCAGGACATCCGATGCCTGGACCGACAGCCCATGACGCTGCATGTGCCACCGGTACCCCTCCAGGCGTTCCCCCGATTCGACGTTCAGCGCGTCATTTTCGGTCGCGAAAGCGATTCGGTGGTGACCTCGCTCAACTAGATGATTGATGGCAAGGCCAATCCCCTGCTGATTATCGCAAATGACAGTCGCATGACGATTTCCGAAGGTGGAAGCTCGAGCGTGGGCTATAACCGAAGGAACGGTGCAAGACGCCAAGGCCTCCAAGTTGGTCGGTGACGGCGCGATGCTGTACCAAACCAGGCCTGCAAACCTGCCGTCGCTAACCGCATCAAGAGGGTTTCCCTCGAGCAATTGGGGGCAAAGAGCAACCGAATAGTCGTGTTTGAAGGCTCCTTCAACAATCCCATCCAATAGTGTGGCAAAGTATCTTGGACCCGTACTAAATAGCGGCCGATCGATTCCGCGTCCATTGAGAACGCCGATCATCATTGCACGCTGGGCTCGAAAGTTCCGTGCCCAGATGTTGACTCGATAGTCGAGTTCCCGCGCTGCTTCCCGAACACGCTCGGCAGTCGCAGGACTCACCCGGATACCGTCCAATTTGCCGTGAAGGACCTTGGACACGACGACGGGCGAAACGTTCGCTTTTCGTGCTACATCCTTCAGAGTCACCGGCATGGTGCCTATGATACAACGGAATATCAGATTTGATACAACGAAATATCGAAATTTTTAAAAAGATATACCGCTGCCCTCGGAACTAGTGTTAAATGAACAAAGACATTCAGGCGTCTCCGCTTTGAAATGCGATGGCGACAACTTGAAGGGGCACAGCCTCATCGAAAAAGCATGCACGAAGGACAAATCGGAAAATAGACGTTCCTCCAGGCAACCGTCTTGGAATCGTGAGGCGCCCAGGATTGAGTTTGATAAACATGGAATACGACGTCATAATCATTGGAGGAGGCCCTGCTGGCTCGACTATGGGTTCGGTACTGCGTAAATACGCACCTACATCCAAAGTCCTAATTCTAGAGCGGGAAGTCTTCCCTCGCGAGCACGTTGGTGAATCTCAGCTTCCCCCGATTACGGCGGTTTTAGAAGAAATCGGTTGTTGGGACAAGGTCGAGGCAGCTGGGTTTCCAATTAAGACAGGTGCCCTGTATCGCTGGGGGAGCACAGACGATATTTGGCGTTTCGACTTCTTAGTGGGGCAAAACTACGAAGAGAAACCACGACCCAGCCCGTTAGCTGGGCAGAGGTATCAGACCACGTTTCACGTCGATCGGGCGATCTTTGACGAAATCCTTCTGGACCACGCGGAGGGTCTGGGATGCGAAGTGTGCGAAGGAACCAAGGTTACTAAGATTCGACGTACCGGAGACCACGTGGACGCCGTCAGAGTCGAAGGAGCCTTGATGCCCGAGGGCGCTGATGAGGGGGGGTGGATTCGAGCCAAACACTACATCGACGCCTCGGGCCATGTTGGCGTCTTGAGACGGGCGATGGACGTGCCAGTCGTGGAGCCCACATCGCTGAAGAACATTGCGATGTGGAAGTATTGGAAATCTGCAGTCTGGGCCGAGATCGACGGCGTAGGCAAAGGAGGAATTAGAATCCGCGTGATGAGCCTAGGCAACGGATGGATTTGGTTTATTCCCATTTCACGCGATGTCACGAGCGTGGGATTTGTGACGCACGCCGATCATTACAAGCAATCTGGACTCTCGCCCGCCGAACTTTATGCTCAGGCGATCGCCGCCGAACCAAACGTCGCCAAACTATTAGTCGGGGCGAGCCCAGAGGGCGAAATACGGTCAACCAAGGACTGGTCTTTCCTGGCGGGGCGCATGGCAGGCCAAAACTGGATGCTGGTCGGTGAAAGCGCTGGATTTGCCGATCCAATCTTGTCGGGAGGGATGACCCTCGCGATGGTGGGAGCAAAGGAAGCAGCATACATCCATGCCTCTTTACTTCAAGACGGTCAAGACGAGGAATGGTTAAAGGACTGGTACTGCGAGACTCAAACACGAAGGATCTCGCAGCACATCAAGTTCGCAGATTATTGGTACTCCGCCAACGGGCATTTCTCGGAACTGAAGGAGTTTACGTCCCAGATTGCTGCCGAGGCTGGGTTGTCGCTGAATCCCAACGAAGCTTTTCAATGGCTGGGAACCGGAGGCTTCGTGAGCGATGACCTTGCATCTCCTGTCGTGGGTACCTACCGACTCGGAGCAGTAAAGTCTGCCATGCAAATCCTGTCTGGCTTACCGGCGACTTGGGAGATCAATAAGTACAATATATTTACCTTAAACCTAGACGGATGCACTACGATCCAAGTACCGTCATGCCACGATGGCGTCATCGATAAGGTGAAATGCTATCGAAGAGGCACAAGCCTTCTTCCCATGACTGGCATCTACCGAATGGTTTTTCGCGCCTTGAATCGGGCAAGCGATGCGGCCGCATTGGTGAAGGAATTAAAGGCGATCATTGCAGGCACTAAGGAAATCACCGAGCCTTACAACGCACTTCTGGGCGCGCTTGAGGCCCTCGAAGGCATGGTCTCCGAAGGCTGGGTGAAGGCAACGGTCAACGAGGGACGTCCGTTTATGAACGTGACTTTGGATGAAGCTAGCGTGTCAATGGCGGGAGTCTAAAGACACCAAAGGTCTTCCGCTAGCCCGGGAAACGGCAATGCGATGACGAATGTGGCGCCGTCGTATCCCTTGCAACCTTCGAAAACCGTTTCGGGCGAAAAAACACGGTTGCGCAAAGGCGTTCAAAGCGCAAGAGACACCAACGTGGAGAGCTTCCCCCTGTAGACTACGGATTGAATTGATGAAGGATCGCGACGAACTACTAAGCACTGCCGCTGAAGCACAAGCGGCCGGACGATTCGATGAGGCTGAACGATCGGCTCGAGAGATCCTTGCATCTGACCCTACAGACATTGAAGCGATGCTAGTCGTAGCCATCGTGAGGGTTAATAACAACGACCTGGCACTCGCGGAAGCTATTCTCAGGCAGATTCTCCAACTGAACCCAAGGTCGTTTGATGCGAACTTTTGGCTCTCTGCAGTGCTGAGACGGCTTGGTCAGTTGCCGGAGGCACTGGAAATGGGGCAACGCGCCGTCATGCAGGATGACAAGAATGAACATGCTCTGAACCAGCTGGGAATGTGCTTTTTGGACATGAACCGCGCCGAGGACGCCTTTACGTCTTTCAGGCGAGCCATCCAGCTTGCACCGACAGTCGGGCCTTTTTATGACAACGTGGGTCGCGCGCTCCAGTTACTAGGTCGCCACACTGACGCGATCGCGGCGTTTCGACAGGTACTTGCAATCGGTCCAGTGAAGGTCGGGGCGCTGTTTCGTCTCGGCGATGCCTATATGATGCTGCCCAACGTTCCGGGAGCTGCCCAATGTGCGCGGGCGATATTGCAAATGGAGCCCGATTCGCCACACGGGAACCTGCTCCTTGCGCGTGCGCTCATTGCGGACGGCCAAGTGGGAGAAGGTGCCAAATTTGCTCAGCGAGCGATAGCGTTGGCTCCGAGCAACGCCGTTCCGGTCGCATATTTTGGACGAGCGCTTCAGAGTCTCGGGAAAATCGCTGATGCTGACGTGCAGTTTCGTCGGTCCATCGAGCTGGAACCCAGGCAAGGGTTTGCCTACCATGCGCTCGTCCACAACCGTAAGGTGACCGAAAGCGAAAGGCCCTATGTCGAAAAGATGAAAGAACTATCCAAAGACCGAGGGCTGCCTCGGCGGGAAATCATTCAGTTAGAGTACGGGCTTGGGAAGGCCCTAGAGGACCTAGGCGAATACGAAGCCGCGATGAGCCATTTCGACGAGGCGAACCGAATCGACCATGAGCTTAAGGTCGGCGTGCCTCCGTTCAACAAAGAGCAGCTCCGGGCTACCGCGGATTTCCTCATCGCGACATTCGATTCGCGTTTCATTGAGAGTTACCAGGCGATTGGCTCGGAAAGCGACATGCCGATCTTCGTCGTCGGCATGATGAGGTCCGGGACCACGTTAGCTGAACAGATCATATCGAGCCATTCGCAAGTTGGTGGAGCGGGCGAGCAACTCTTTTGGCCCGAAAACGCCGGGACCATCGAGAAGGCGTTTAGCTCCGCATCGGCGACTCACAAGGTATTAGACACCCCTCGGCTCAAGAAGCTGATCGACGCCTACTTGGATTTATTGGGCAAAGTCGCACCCGGCAAATTACGGGTCGTCGACAAAATGAACACGAACTATTTGCTTCTTGGCCTCCTAAATATCGCCTATCCAAATGCGCGGATCGTGCATATGCGCAGACATCCGGTCGACACGTGCCTGTCGATTTGGGCAACTCCGGTAGCCGGCGAAATCGACCTTTGCGGCGAAAAAGAAAACGTCGTTTTCGCGTACGAGCAGTATCTCCGTGTGATGGAGCATTGGCGCGCAACGCTTCCCGCCGATCGGTTGCTTGAAGTGCAATACGAGGAACTCGTGTCCGACCAAGAGCGGCTAACCCGACAAATGATCGAATTCTGCGGCCTACCCTGGGAGGACGCCTGCATGCGCCCACAAGACAACACCCATTCGGTTAAAACCCCCAGCGTCTGGCAAGTCCGCCAACCGATGTACAAAACATCGATGCAGCGATGGAAAAAATACGAGCCGTGGCTCGGACCCTTTGCTGAACTATTCGGAGCGGCGTAGAGCTAAATCATCCATCGCTCCAGCTTCCTCAGGCTACGTGGCAACTTCTTCGGCAGCTACCAAAACCTCTGCTGGGGGTGGTTGAATTCTAGGCTCACGGCCATCGATGCTGATGCTTATGCGTCCTGCAACCGTGCGAACTTGCAGGTTACGGTACCTCGTGAGGTAGCGGATGCAGACGAGCGCAGCAGAAAAGCCCGCGAAAGCACCGACCGCGAGCGCCCAGCGCGGGCCGAATCGATCGGCTATCCAACCGACGATCGGCGCTCCGATCGGGGTGCCACCCATCGCGATTGCAAGGAGCATCGCCATCACGCGTCCTCGCATGACCGGTTCGGTGGACATCTGCACTAATCCGTTTGCAGTAGTTGAGAAGGTCTGCGAAGACACCCCGATCACCACGAGAGCCATGCCAAAAAGCCAGTAGTTGGGCATGATCGCGGCAAGCGAAAAGCCGACTCCGAAAATAGCTGCGCCGGTTAAGAGGAGCGTGATGCGAGGTTTCTCTCGTCTGGCGGACATGAGCGCGCCAACGACGGATCCGACCGCCATGATCGATGTCAACAGCCCGTATTGGCTCGCTCCGGCATGAAATACGCTCACGGACATGGTCGAAACGAAGATCGCGAAGTTGAATCCGAACGTGCCGATCAAGAAAAACATCAGCAATGCCGCTTTTAGGTCGGGCCTATTCGCGACGTATCGTATGCCTTCAACGAAACTGCCCCGAGTTCGTATCGCTCGTTTCTCTTGATGAAGCTCATCGCGCCTGAGTAGGCCAAGCGAGCACAGCACGGCCCCAAAGGAGACCGCGTTGATCAGGAATACCCAGCCGGAGCCAATAGACGCGATGAGGACGCCGGCGATGGCAGGACCGATTGTTCGAGCGGCGTTGAACGATGTTGAGTTGAGAGCCACCGCATTTGATAAGTCGGCTTCTCCGACGAGATCGGAGACAAATGTTTGCCGAGCCGGCGAGTCGAATGCGGATACACACCCAAGCAGAAACGCAAACGCGAAGACATGCCACAGCTGAACGAACCCAGTTATCGTCAGGATACCGAGGCCCAGCGCAAGCGCTCCCATCGAAGCTTGGGTGGCAATAAGGAGTTTTCGACGGTCGAAGTGGTCAGCCGCAAAACCAGTGATGGGTAGCAAGAGAAGTTGGGGGCCGAACTGAAGCGCCATGACAACGCCCATTGCCGTTGCATTCTTGTGGGTCAGTTGAGTCAGGACGAGCCAATCTTGGGCAGTGCGCTGCATCCAAGTTCCAACATTGGATACGATCGCTCCGCCTGCCCACATCCGATAATTGAAGTTATTTAGGGATCGAAATGTCCCCTTCATGAGGCGGTTCACGAATCGACCAAACGCTTGAGCAGCTCGACGGCGCTCGCGAGTTCTTCTTGTTCGCGCGGGGCAAGATTCGTCTGGATGGCCCGGAACAACCAATCCTGGCGTGCCGCTCGGCTGGCTTTGATCCAATCCTGGCAGGCGGGTGTCAAAGACAGAATGGTTTGCCGTCCGTCGCTCGGATCCGGCGCGCCGGTCACGAGCCCAGCCGCCTCGAGGGCGGAAATATTCGCTCCCATCGACTGTGGACGCATGCCCTCGGCCCGGGCGAGAGTTGTTACGGTCGCAGGGCCATCGCGCTCTAACCGGCCAAGCACCGCCACCTGAGACCATGTCAGATCACCCAGATAAGCCTGTTCTCGCAGCCGTCTTCCTAGTTTGCCGATCAGAACGCGAAGTTCCCCCGCCAAAGCCGAAGCTCGCGGAGTGTCGCGGCCGGCTGGTGGTTGGCTCATGCCTGAAGTCTACCGGTTACGAAGGCAAACTACAAAGGCTACCTTCATAATTTAACCTTGGCGCGTTATCGCCTTGCTGCTTTTTAAGCTTTTCGAAGGACGTCAACCAAATAGCGGTGTATTGGGGACACGACATGCTTCTTCGAGAAATCTAACGGAGCACCGCATCGTTAGGCTAAACATGGAAAAGCGCCGTCCGAACCTCACATCGCGTCGAACAGCCGGACTGACTACGTTTTCCGCGGACGTTTTGGGGCGAACAGAGGAATTGGATGCCGCCCTCAAAGCCAACGACTTTGTGGTTGCTGAATCGGTGGCCGACAAGATCCTATTGCTGATTAGCTCAAAGTGAGTTTCCCGATCTACTCGGATCCACCCAGTTCAAGAATTAGTTCTGCTAGGTACGTTTATTCGCTTGACATAATGGTAACCAATCAGTTACCATCTATTCGTAACCAAATGGTTACGTTCAATCCTTTAGTGGAGATCAAAGATGCAAGCAAGAATGAAGAACCCGGCGATGATCATTCCAGAAGCCATGCAGGCCATCCAAGCGTTGCATGCAACAACCCAAACCGGCGGAGTGCCGACGACGACTCTCGGGCTCGTACATCTGCGAGTGAGTCAGATCAATGGTTGCAGCGCCTGCGTCGACGGTGGCGCACGCATGGCGAAGAAAGCAGGTGAAACTGACGAACGACTCTTCGCGGTTGCGGTTTGGAGGGATGCACCCTACTTCACCGATGCCGAGCGAGCTGCGCTGGCGCTCGCCGAAGCCGTCACTCGGCTTAGCGACCGTACCGACCCCGTGCCAGACGATATCTGGGAAGAAGCCACACAGCAATTCGATGAACGAGCGCTTTCTGCCTTGATCCTATCGATTGCCACGACCAACTTCTTCAATCGACTCAACGTGACCACCCGGCAGGTGGCCGGAGCCTGGTAGTGGTATAGCGCTTCAAGAACTAAGACTGGCAATACAATGACGACACTTACCCGCCCACCAACAGATGCGGTGTTCCACGCGATCGCCGATCCAACGCGCCGTGAAATCCTAACGTTGCTGCGTTCGAGTCAGCGCACCGTGGGCGACATCGCAGGCAACTTTCGAACGAGCCGACCAGCGATATCGAAGCATCTTCGTGTGCTGCGTACCGCTGGCCTGATCACGACTCGGCAGGCCGGTACGTCGACCATCTGCAATCTCAACGCGGAGCCGCTTCGAGCCGTCAACGTGTGGCTAAGAGACTATGAGACGCTATGGGGCGAGAGCCTGCGCAATCTTAAGAGCTATGTCGAGGAAAACCAATGAATCCTAACCAGTCTAGCGATGCAATTCTTCAAGAAATCACGATAAATGCTCCGGCCGACCGGATATTCGAGGCGATTATTAATCCTAACGAACGAGTGAAGTGGTGGGGTACCAAGGGTCGATTCCAGGCGACCCACATGGAGTCGGACCTGCGGCCGGGCGGAAAATGGAAGATGAGCGGTACCGGCATGGGCGATAAGCCGTTCACAATCGTGGGCACGTACCAGGAGATCGATCCGCCCCGCCTTCTTGTTTCGACTTGGCTCGCCGACTGGCATGAGGATGCCCCGGAGACGATAGTGCGGTTCGAGCTGGAAGAAGCGGACGGCGCCACCACCGTGCGGCTTACCCACTCTGGCTTCACAACCGACAGTCAGCGAGAAAACTACCGAGGTTGGGGCCTTCTGCTTTCCTTGTTACAGGGCTACGTCACGGGTCGGTCGTGAGTCCGTTGCGGCGAAGCCGCGTAGCCGCTGGCCTGCCCAGCGTTTTGTGCGGAAACTTGACCATTCAGGTCACGAGCAACCGTAGGAAACACTTGAGTGTTATCGTAGACGAAAAAGCGTCGACACAATAAGCTGTGTGATGGAAGCGAAACCTGGCCTGGTAGCCTTGGCAGCGGCTCGAGGTCTGGCGCTACCTCAATTTGTCGAGAATCTGCTCCGGGAACAAGCGATTCCGACTCAAGCGGGCGCGGCGCTGACGCCCGCTGAACGAGCGGCAGCTTGGCTTGAGGGCTCAAAACGTTTTCCACACACGCCCCCCCCCCTCTCGGACGAGGCGATCAGCCGTGAGAGTATGTATGAAGATCGCGGCTAGATGAGCATTCTAATCGATACGAACCTGCTTCATACTGAGGGTCGTCTTACCTGAAAGGAGCATCCGTTATCGATGCCAGTACGTTTATGGCGAGTGAAGTAAAGACATGATTCCTAACGTTCTAGCCTGCGTGCTTTGCATTCAAACCGACGGCAACGTCTACACCCAGTTTCAAAAGATGCTCCGGTCGGCCTCGACCGTATCCGGTCGAGTTGCGGTCACGACAATCACACCGCACCTCACCAGGAAATCGATTGATACTTTCCAGTATCAACTCCCAAACCTGGAGAGATACGAAAACTGGGAGGGAAAACACCTTAGCTTTCAACAGGTAAGCGATGAAACGACTTCATGGTCCTTCGAAGGGAACACAAAGTATCTGACAAAGCAGGAGCATCATCCCTGGTTCATGATGGGGGGTGGAGACTTGATGGAGCCATTTCTAAATGTTAGCCTCTACATCAAGACCCCTGAATACGTCGCTATTTCGTCTGAAGAAACACCTACCGTCTTTCACGGCCGCAGAGCGCTAAGGGTATCGATCAGGCGCGAGGGGAAACAGAGGGGACGAAGTTCCACCCCCGATGTAGTGTATATGGACCCGAAGACACGCCTTCCGATTGCTGCCACATTGCATTCGTCTGTGGCTGATTACACCACTGAATACATTTTCGAAGATCTTAAAATAGGGAAACCGATCGACGCCGCTGTGTTCAAGTACCAGCCTCAAGTCGCAGCCAATACGGATCAGATGGACGGATTGCTTCCCGTCGGAACGAAGGCGCCGATGTTCAAGGGTATCGCCCTTGGCGAGAAGTCTTTTGACTTGGCCGCATCCATGAAGGGCGCGAAGGCAGTGATTCTCAATTTTTGGGGACTCGGTTGTCCTGGATGCCGCAGTGAATTGCCTAAACTTCAAGGCCTCCAAAACCGCTTCGCGGCCAACGGCCTAAGAATCGTCACTTTTCAACTGCTCGACGACAACAAGATTCTGATGTCTTTTTTGAAAGAAGCTCATGTGAGCTTGACAACGGTGTTCGAAGGGACCTGCAAGCCTTCCGCAGTCGATGCCGCGTACAGAGGGGCCATTGCCGAACCAGTCACATACTTAATCGATGGTAAGGGAACGATCGTAGACCGTTTCTTCGGCGACGATATCACACAGTTGACGAAGGATCTGGCTACCTTAGGCTTGAAGGATTGACTCACGTACAGGCGGAGCCTGCCATCATCCCAATCCCATCTCTTTCGAAACTTCATCTAGCTGCATCAAGACTCTTAGTTTGAGCTTTTCGTGCCTCTTCAAAGAAACGCTGGCCATGGGACTCGCCAGCGACTCTTCTAGCCACTCCTCCGCCGCTGCTCGATTCGGAACCGCGGACAGCGCCACCCGTATCTGGCGTTTCGATTCCTTTTTCATGAACCAAAGCATGAAGGGAAACACCAAGAATGCCTGGGAAAAGATGGTAACAAACATCGCCGGTCCTCGCATCTCGATCGGGACGGTGGCTCGTACCCACGGCATGACGATAAACGCCATGAAACCTGCAAGGGGAAAAACCGCGACCATCACTGGGAGCACCGTCCGAAACGGCTTGCCAAGAAGGGCATATGCAATGCCGAAATCCAATGCCTCATCGCTTACTTGGTTGATTGCGGTGCGGGTTATCCACAGACGACCGTTGTACGGCACGATGCTGACTCTCTGACTCTGGTCGCACGGTTCGATGACATCGACGCCACCCACATAGCATCTTGTTACGTCCCCGATTCGCAGAACCCGATCCACAAGCGGGTCATGCTCCTGCGTCCGCAACTTCGATCCGGTGAATCGGGACGTGATAAAGCCAGCGAGGGGGATTCCGCCGTACATGACGATGGTGCCGATGATCCGAATAAAAGTACGGGAATTTTGTTGCTTCGGGAGATAACTCGCGTAAAGGGTCATGGCGAAACCAACTGCAATACACGCAACCATAATCGAGACGAGGGCTAACTTGGGTCGAGGCGTTAACGGCACGACTTTCGAAGGCTGAAAGCCCACCTTATCGGCTTGATCCGAAAATAGTCGCGTTTCCACGCGAGACATCGGGATCAATAACAACATCGGCAAAGGCAGACTTAGAAAAATAATCGGAAGGAATGCGATGCCCACGTTTGATGTCCCGAACCAAAGATCGGCTATCGGAACGAGGGTACCGCTGAAAATTGCAAACAGTGAAATCGGGAGACATAAGCCAATCGCTCCGAACATCGGATAAATTGCAAGCGCTTTGTAAAGCGCCCGCCTTCTTGTCAGCTCGATACCCTTTCGCTTGGCAACCCATACCGCGAGCGCAAAACCAACGATAAGTGCAGTTAGGGGACCAAATACCACTACAAATGGCAAGATCCACATTCCAAGCACCATCCGAGCTTGCAAGTGGATCGGACTGCGAATCAGAGGCTCGAGCGGATAGGTGCAAGTGGAACTCGAATGAGTAATTTCGGCCGTGGCAATGCTGCTGTTAGCATCCTTGGCGACGCTCACCCCGCCGAACACCTTCGATCCATCAGACTCCAGAATGCGAACGACCGAGCCAAGGTCGAAGTCCCAACTTCGCTCCCGACTAAATATCTGAGCGTTCGAGATGTTCGCCTCGGCCGCCGCATAGTCGTCTTCTTGCGAATAACTCGCCTCTGTGACACCCATCCCGCGGCGAAGGTCTTCGGCCAAGCCCTTGGCACTTTCACGAGAATCGGCGGCAACGACGACTTGAGCAAACGATGCCCCGACTCGCACAATCAAATAGATATCTTTGCGTCCAAGCTTCTCCGGCGCCAGACCGTGTCGCTGTATCAGCTTGATGAAGTTTTGATTTTTGCTTCCGATCAACCATTGGTGTGAGTCCGTGACCTGAGCCCAACACGTCGATCCAAGCAACATCAGCACCCAGCAGATGACGGTGGTAGCAGGCTTCAGACGCATCTTGCATCAATACTACTGTATGCAGCCTTCTTTCCACGTTGGTTCAATCAGCGTTACCGGCAGCTGGCGATCGGCAATCCTTGGGCATCACGAACCCGCATGCGGTGGATATCATCGCCAAGTGTGGTATGAAATGGATGGCAAACTGCCATATGGGAAATTTGCCACCCTAAAAAAAAGGAAAATGTGGTCAGACACGGTTACTCATAGACTCACTCCCGTGGACGCTTCGCGCCGGATCAGCGTTGGAAAAGCCCGGGTTGGCGCATTGTACGACGTCGCTTACGAGACCAACGGGAGGGTCATATTAACCCCAAAGGTAGCGATACCAGAGCGTGAACTCTGGCTCCTCAGAAACCCTGCCACCAAGGCGATGGTTGAGCGGGTCTCGCCGAAATGGCCAGCGGTGAAGTTGATGCGATCGACCTGTCAGCCTCCCCAGACGACGACGAAGAGTAAGTGGGCAACGTTCTGCGATACACCAAGTCGGCCAGCGTGCAATTCTGCGAAGTCCACCGTAAGGACGCGGCCAAACACCTCAAAGTGGTGAGATGCATTAGCAAATTAGCCGAGGATCCGAAGCTGTCGGGTCTGAACTTGGACAAGTACAACTCAATGGACGGGCCGAACGGCGAGGGGTGTGGGAGAGCGCCGTCGAGAACAACGCGCCGACTGCGTGGTGAGTGTTCTGGTGCTACGGCCCCGACGAAAAAGCCAGCAAAAACCAGGCAAGCGCCATCGTCAAGTTCATAACGGTCGTGGCAATTGCTCCACATCCATAGGAGTTCGGGCAAAATGTACGACATGGAACCGATGGTTACGGCGGTAAGCCGGAGTGAGACTCATTCCTTCAGCAAGTCAAATCAGTCGAGCATTCGGCTGCTCACCGGACTCGGGGTCGAAGGCGACGCACATCTTGGGGCTACTGTCAAACACCGCTCGCGTGTCGCCAAGAACCCAGAAACGCCTAATCTGAGACAGGTCCATCTCATGCATGCAGAGCTTCACGACGAATTGCTCGCGGCGGGCTTCGTCGTGCTTGCCGGACAGATGGGAGAGAACATCACCACCCGCGGCATCAACCTGCTGGGATTGCCGGAGGGAACAAGATTGCGTCTGGGCGAGACTGCCATCGTCGAAATCACTGGACTTCGCAACCCTTGCGCCCAGATCGACCGGTTTCAGCAAGGACTCATGCAAGCAGTACTTGCCAGAGACGAAGACGGCAACTTGGTCCGGAAGTCGGGCGTCATGGGTGTCGTGCTAATAGGCGGCGAAGTTTGTCCGGGGGACCTCATCGGTATCGAACTCCCGTTGGGTCCCCATCGGAGTCTAAACGTAGTGTAGGGCCTAGCAGTCGGACCGCACCGAACTACACTTTCGTTGCAGGCAGTACGATAAGCGGACCCGTATCGCCTTTTTCAGCCTTCTTATCGTCGATTGTTTTGAGCATCACCGCTATCGCTCGGCGCGCGCTTTGTTCCGACGGGGTCAGGTTCTTTCCGGTAGCCAATCGCTTCATCCGCTGATCGACTTTCGCGAGGGAATCAAGCGATCCATCAAGCTTCTGTTGAATCGACTCGCCTCCGACAAGCGCCATCTTTAGATGCTCGTGGAACAGCTCATTCAGCTTGTTCACAAGGGTCTTGGTGGCTACTGGGTCGTTGCCGTTCTGAAGCAACGCGGCGACCGCGTCTTTGTTCGTATCCAAGAACTTGTCGACTGCCAGTCCAAATTTGTCATTCGTCGAAGCGGCAAACGTAGTGAATTGGTCGTTAATACGGTGCTCAATATCCTTGCGATAATCCGGAACGTGCTTCAGGACATAATCGGGAGCCTGAGAGATCAGTTGCGGCACCTGTCTTTTTGCGTAATCGCTCATCTGATCCGTTTGCTCTTCAACCTTTTGGTCAATAAGGCTGCTCGCAATTCCTGCGGCTTCCACCGGTTCAAGGCTATTGGCAAAATGCTCCGTGATACCGATTAAGTATCCACCGGCAATCACTACGATCAGAACGGATGCAATTTGGGTTCGTTTGAGCGTCTTCCGAAGCCGGCCAAGCTCAGACCTTATGTAGTCCATAGCCGTTGAACAATCGTCAATGGGGATCGCGATCGGTGTTGTAGAATCTTGGTTACTCACTTCTTTGCCTCAACTTTGCCCTTGTCAGCGGTCGCTTGGGTGGTTTGAACCTTCTGCCCTGCTTTGTCCGGGCGGAGGGAAGCCAAATCGTCTTTCATCACGTCGAGCAGAGAAAGACCCATCTCCCAATTCGGATCGACATTATGTACGTTGGCTGCTTCCGCTTTCTTAATGGCCTGCATGGAAGCCATGATGCTTTGAATCTTCGCCCGGTGAGGAGCAAGCAGCTCGGTGTTCACCGCCAATATCTGGTCATGTCCTTGCTTTTGGAGGTTTTGTACGAATGTGGTCATCTGTTCCTGGGTTTCTTGTGGAAACATCGTTTTGATCTTGTCTTCACGCTTGGTTAGTGTGCCGCTAAATTGATCGTCGAGGACCTTGGAGCCTTGTTCCGGCAGATCCTTTTGAAGAGTGTCAAGTTCCGTCAAAGTGGCTTTTGTAAGTTCAGGAACTCGCTTGTTAAGTTTCGTGAATTCACGCGAAATCGTCGGCTGCATCTGAGCGAAGGTAGTCCGTGCAACTGCCTCGACCGCGGGCAGCGTGTGTTTCTGCAACCCCTCGTTCAGGGTTTTCACAAATTTATCTTGGGTCGGGCCTGCTTGTGCCAACCCTCTTGCAGAGCTATTCAGAGTAAATACGGCCCACAACGCGACCACCGCAAGAACCACGGTTGCTCCAGTACGCCAGTAACTATTCTGTTTGCGGAGCCTTGATAACTCCTCGATTTCACTATCTATACCAACTAAACTCATCCTACACCCCGTACTCGATACAATTTCCTGCACCGCGATTCTGTTAAGCCGCATACATTCGGCCGCATGGCATTTAATGCTGCTGGGTGGGATCGAAGCCGGATTAATGAGGGCTGCACCGACGCGTAGGTCCAGATTCATTAAGTAATTAGAATTTTCCGTTGCCCATTTAGCTCATTCGCCTATGAATTGAATAATCGTGTTCCGATGCCTTTCGCTGACGATAACTTGGCGAAGATGTTCCAAATCCCAAAGAAAGCTGGTGGATATGCGGGCGATCCCGACAAGAATCATCGCGCGCCCTCAGGAAATTAACAAGACTGGAACCGGCATACTCACGTGAAGTCAAACGACTGTAAAATCGAAGCGACGATTGGTGAACCGAAATGATTAGATCTAACTCCGTTCTTGAACTGCCGCTCCGCGCTACGACTGGCGACAGTCGCTGGTTCACCGAGGCTCGCTTTGGGATGTTTATCCACTGGGGCCTGTACGCGCTGCCCGCACGGCACGAGTGGGTGAAGCACCACGAGAAGCTGACCACCGAACAGTATCAGAAGTATTTCGACCACTTCGACCCCGACCTCTACAACCCAGAAATATGGGCGGATGCGGCTGCTGACGCCGGAATGAAGTACTTCGTGGTGACCACCAAGCACCACGACGGGTTCTGCCTTTGGGACAGCGCCCTCACCGACTACAAGATCACCAACACCCCCTATCGCAAAGACGCGATCGAGCCGATGGTTAAAGCGTTCGAAGCGCGAGGACTCCAGACTGGCTTGTACCACTCGCTGATCGACTGGCACCATCCAGATTTCAAGATCGACGAGATGCACCCGCTTCGAGACCATCCGGACCGAGCGGCACTAAACGAGGGCCGGGAACCGGCTCGCTACACCGAATACCTCCATGGCCAAGTTCGAGAGCTAATTACAAGATTCCCCAAGCTCCGAATGATCTTCTTCGATTTCTCCTACCCGCCATCTCCAGGAGCACTCAATTCGCGAGGCGAAGTTTGGGAGGGTAAAGGCAATCATGATTGGGGCAGTGAGGAGCTCGTCCGAATGATCCGGGAGCTTCGGCCCGACCTGTTGCTCGACGACCGCCTCGACCTTCCTGGGCAAGCCGACGCATGGGATTACACTACGCCGGAGCAATACCAACCCGATGGCTGGAAAGTAGTCAATGGAGAGCGGGTGGTCTGGGAAGCCTGCCAAACCTTCTCCGGCTCCTGGGGCTACCACCGCGACGAGGACTCCTGGAAGTCGGTGAAGCAACTGCTTCAAATGCTGATCGACACCGTCTCCAAGGGCGGCAACCTTTTACTAAACGTCGGACCGACCGGCCGCGGCGAATTCGACGAGCGGGCTCTGGAAAGGCTGAAAGGTATGGGCGCCTGGATGAAGCGTCACAGCCGCAGCATCTACGGATGCACAATGGCGCCCTTTGAAGCCCCCCAAGATTGCCGCTACACCTACAATCCGACTTCAAATCGCCTCTATCTGCACGTGCTCTCATGGCCAAACGGAGCGATTCGCCTCGAAGGCCTGAATGATCGCCTGGAGTACGCACAGCTGCTGAACGACGCTTCCGAGGTCCCATTCGTGACAGGCGGAGAGCACGAGTCCTTCGCCGGGATCACGCTCAAACTGCCAGTGAAGCCACCGAACGTATCCGTGCCTGTCATTGAGATTTTTCTTAAATGAGCGCGTGTCTATTTCCGACTAAAACAGAAACCGGACGGCTTGTGCGCACTTCTCATGCCCAACCGTTCAGTGTTTGTGCGTGCTTCGAAAACTAAATGATCCAGATAGTGCTTTGGCGGATTCGGGAGCTCGGCGCAGGATGGTCTGAGCCCGATGTGCGGAAATTCGGTGCATTATGCGGCTGGTTAGATCTTGTTGTGGCACTTCTCTGGACGGGCTATTTCCTCGTTGCGATTGATAACTTCAGCCTCACTCATTTTCTATTCAACGATTATTTGCTAATGGCAGAAGTCTTGTTCTGTATCTTGAAGTTCAAGGTACCTAGATTTGTCGTCGAATTAGCACGTGGTTTCCTTTGCCTTATGTGTGTTGTCTGTGTTGTCAGGGTGGTCGTCCATCTCCAACTCGGAAACTACTTAATGGTTGCCTTGTCGGCAAGTTACATACTCATCGCGATCCCGAATATCTTTTTCTATTACCGATGGATTCAGCTACAAGCACCCAAAGGAATTGAGTGAGGCGAAGACCAAGATCCTTTCAGCGCCAGCTAGACCAACGCAGCTCAACTGCCCACTTCGGAGACGCGATGAACGAGGCGCTCACAGCCGGGAACGTAAGACATACGTACCCCAAGGGGGCGCAATCTGCCAGCCCAGGGTTTTACCCTGGGACCTTGTTACGACTCGGAGTTCCGCCCTGAAGGGGCGGCACCAAGGGCTTCGTATTGGAGTGAAACTCTTAGGTGTGTCGTCGTGTTTACTGGGCCTGATGCGTCCCTTTCAGGGCCGAGATTGGCCGCTTCACCATACCCAGGGTGAAACCCTGGGCTGGCAGATGCCACCCACTTGGGGCTATTTTCGCACGGGATCCAACATCGCATGGATGGCCCTGCGCAACGCCATGGAGTGCGGCTGATCACTGTCGCCCCTTGCTGCAGCGTAACGTTTGGATCGCCCACTCAGTCCGAAGCCGAAAAACGTGTGAACCCGTAGTCGGCATTGACCCCGGTTCCTCCTTGCAAAAAGAACCCGATGCCGGGGCTGCCGCTCGTATAGGTGCTGTCGGTGGCCTGAACTACCTGTGCGCCGTTGACGTAAACGGTAATCACACTTCCGACGATCGTCGCCTTAACCACATCCCCATCCGCAACCCCGGCTTGAACCCCACCGACCGCATTGAGGTAGGTGAAGTTGCCTAACGGGCCGTTCCACCTCACGATTTGGGTGTAAGCATTGCTGGTCTTCGAACACCGGAAGTTGATCTCGTACCCGGTGGCCCGGTCTGCCGACAAGGAACTCCGCAAACGAAGCTCGACTTCCTCGAACAACCCATCGCTCTGGTTTTTGCTGAACACCGTCGCTTGAGCCGTTTGGTCGGCGCCCCATGGTCCGGTGAGCAGCGCAGTAGAGTCGTCATACCCGCCGCTGCCGGTCTCAGTCCCGAAGGCCCGTCCCACCGTGGTACGGACGTTCGCCCAATCGAGCCCTGCTTTCAGACCGTTCACCCACTGGCCAGACTCTAAAATGGGATTCTCGGCGCGAGGAAAGCTCGTAGAGTATGTCCGATGTTTCGTGCCGGTAGCGGTCGGCGCCGCCCCACCGCCTCCGCACGCGGCCGTACCCCCAAGCGAACATACGACAGCAAGCAATACGGTTTTCCTCATGTAGCTTCCCTCCAGTTCCAATTGTCCATCATTAAACTCCAGCACAAGTTCATCGTTCCGTGGCACTGGCCACAAAGTCGGAATTCCCTTTGCAACACTGACTTGCATTTGCGCGAGGAAGAGTGATTTCACACAAACGTCGCTAAGGCTGACGATACGACCATTTTTCTCGACTGATGACCTCGGAGCAGATCGCCGCCTCTATCGCGGCAACATCCCGAAAGCGCAGATCCTAAGTTTCGCAAGCAGTTCCCTGACCCCGGAGCCGGTCAAGGCATTTATCCCCGGGTCATCCGAAGACCCGGGGTTGTGGAGCCGGGACAGACACGACCTCGGGGCGCAGACTCTATCGCAAAACAGTCCCGAAAGCGCAGATCCTAAGCTGCGCAAGCAGTTCCCTGACCCCGGGTCCGGAGACCCGGGGCTAAATGCTTTGACCCATCTCCGGGGTCAGCGGACCCGAATTCTAATCTGCGCGAAATCTCGAACTGCTTCAAAGATGTAAGTAAGGACAAGGTTTAACGCCGGAAACGCGCATTCACCACGCAAACGGAGATCAGCATCTGACCCGGGACGGCCCTCGAACGCTTCAACGCTCAAACGCTCTCGCGCTTTTTCTTATAGTACGTCGCGCTCTCCGCGAAGCCGAGGCCTCTGTAAAATGCGCCCGCTCGGCGGGTGGAGACAACGACCTCTACGCAACTCTTCGTCCAAGCGAAGTCGTTTGCGGATTCGACGAGGCGCTTGCCTAAGC
>Ga0206951_1064_pt1 | contig 28340 bp, 21 predicted proteins | sample Alteio_BWOrgHeat_38_FD_152974 | JGI IMG/M metagenome (GOLD analysis project Ga0206951, IMG submission 152974) | Enriched cells from forest soil in Barre Woods Harvard Forest LTER site, Petersham, Massachusetts, United States -... | ecosystem: Environmental > Terrestrial > Soil > Temperate forest >... | reverse complement strand
CCCTTGCTTCCGGCATCCTTTTTGCTTGCAGCGGCCCTGGTTTTTCTCGTTCTGCCCTGCTTTGATTTCGGGCAACGCGACCATTTGCTGGTGATTTTGACCTTGCCCTATTTCTTGTTGGTCGCCCACCGTTTGCAAGACAAGATCGAGGGTCGCCCTTTTGCTCTGGTCGTGGGATTCATGGCCGGACTGGGCTTTGCCATTAAGCCCCATTTTTTGCTGACTCCGCTTTTGATCGAAGCTTATTTTGCCTGGCAGAAAAACAGCCTGCGCGAAAGAGGAGGACAAGATTGAAAGCAAAAATTTTGCTAAAAATCACCGGCGGTAGATAAAGATATAAAATCAGCGGGGGGTTGGTTTCAAAAAAGTCCCGGGAATAAGTCCCACCGGCCAGCAGCCGTTCCGACGCGTGCATCAACCAGCTCACGTCATAATTGAGAAAGAGCGCGGACTGAAGCTTCCAGGCAAAAAGAAAGATGGACGCCATCAGCAGAATTAAAAGAAGACGCTGCATTTCTACAGACGGCACATTGAAGACCCTCACCCGACGCCTCTTCCCACTTCGTTGGGAGAGGCGATAAAACGCACAAGCTTATAAATCAGCAGTCGATTCACATGGCGCAAATAGTCAGAGGCCACTCTGAAATTAAATTTGCTTTTTCCGTGCAACCGTTCTGAAAAATGAATCGGCACTTCTTTGATATTTTTACAGTGGCACTTCAACATCAGTTCCAGGCCGATTTTCCAGCCAATCGGTCTTAAGCGATCACAGCGCGCCAGCGCGCGCTTGCGCAGGGCGAAAAAGCCGGAAAGCGGATCCTTCACCCGCCGCGAGATTAGCAACTGCGCCAGCAAGGCGGCAAAGCGAGAAGTCAGGCGTCGGGTCACTGGCCAGAGCTCAGCGGCGCTGCCGCCGCAGACATAGCGCGAACCGATGACAAAATCCACCGCCGGGTCAGACAATTGTGCCAGCATCTCCGGAATTTTTTCCGGCGGATGGCTCAGGTCCGCGTCCATGAGAAGCACCAGGGGATAACGCGCCTTTTGAAACCCTTCCATGGCCGCAGCGCTAAGGCTTTTTGGCCCGAGACGCACAAGAAGGTGGACCCAGGGATAGCGACCCTGCAGAATCTTGACCACCTCCCGGGTGCCGTCCTGGCTATTGTCATCGACTAAAATCACTTCGAAAGACCGCGGCGAAAAATCCACTTGCACAATTCGCTGGATCAATTCCGGAATGTTTTTGGCCTCGCGAAAGGTGGGAATAATAATGGAAACGCTTGCTTCATTTAAAGTCATCAAAGATCCGTTCGTTTTTGTTGCTCCAGCCGCAAAGCTCAGGCTAACATATCCAGCCAGGCCTGCAAGATTAATTGCGCCGCCACGCTGTCCACCTGTCCTTCTTGGAGAGCCTTGTAGCCACCCTCCTCAAACAAGCGCTCGCGCGCGGCAACCGTCGTCAGCCGCTCATCCACCTCATGCACCCTCAAGTGATAGCGCTCCTGCAGCATGCGCGCGAAATTGCGCGCATGCTGTGTCAAGGGCTGCTCGCTGCCGTCCATATTCAGGGGGATGCCGATGACAAATTCCTGCGGCTGCCAGCGTTTAACCAACTGCGTCACTTTGTCCCAGTGCGGCACGCCATTTTTCGCGGACAAGGTGATCAAGGCGCGCGCCATTTTCGTCACGCGCTGCCCGATGGCGACCCCAATGCGCTTGGTGCCAAAGTCAAAAGCCAATACAATTGCAGAATCTTTGTCGTCTGAAGTCATTTTTTCTTACGCGAGGCTGCCGCCTTTCTCAATTCTAAATCTCGTAATTGCACCAGCATGATTGAACTGGCCCAGGGAATAAACAACGCTAAAATACCAATATGCAATAAGACGGGATAGAAATTCGCGACCGGATTGATCGGCATAAAATAGATAATGATATTGAGCTTAAAAATCATTTTGACGGCGATTAAGGTCACCAAATAAGCCAGCCAGGGCGTCAATTGCACGCCCAGCGTCATCCACACCTTGTGCCAGACCAAGAGCGCGCTTTGCTTCAGCGCCGTCGCAATGCCGTCGTGCTCGATCACAATGAGAGGGAAATAAAAATAAAAAAGCGTGCTGACAAAAATGGAGGCGCCCAGTTGCAGCAACAGCACCAAAAAGAACAGCAAGACCGTAAGGTCATTATGCAAGGAATAAAGCTTCAAATGCCACAACAGGCAATGCAAGAAATAGCCGAGCCCACCAATCAGGGAAGCGATAATAAACAAGCAAACAGCGGCGCCTAGAACATAGATAATTCGTTTCCCGGCCATCTCAATGTCGGTAATAAAGTTTTTATGTTTATTTCTTTCAATGCAGTTAATGCACCAGATAATCGCCGCCGCGAACCAGAGAACGCTGACATAAATAGCGAGATACAACACCAGGATTTGCTTCGATCCGGTGGCTTTTAAAAAAACATTTTGCCCGACTGCCACACAAATCAGGCGTGGAATAAAGACGACGATGGCGGTCAGGAAGGCGAAGAAGAACGTGCGGGGCAGAGCCTGCCAATAAAGCTTAAGGCTGCGAGCAACTAATTGAGAATAGCTTTCCGGTCGTGTGGAAGGCTTGATCGGCATGAGACTGTCCTTAATCTTAAGTATGCAAGTCCAGCCCTTATTTTAGGGGAGGTTGAGAGATAATGCTACTCTTTCAGTCTTATACGCCCCGCATGCTTTTAGCAGAGGCCGGCAGCACGGGAAGCGCCTCAAGCACTTCATGCACCGCTTCCAGCACCGCTTCCAGAGTTAAGTCGCAGTCCCGGTAAACATCCTTCGCGGGAGCTGACGCGCCAAAACGGTCCAAACCCAGCACCCGGCCCTCGCGACCCACAAAACGATACCAACCCTCGCTGGCAGCAGCTTCCACAACCACGCGAGCTTGGATCTGCTCGGGCAAAACCTCGTTTTGATAAGCCGGGTCTTGCCTTAAAAAAGTATCGGTGGAAGGCATTGAAACAACGCGGACTAAAATATTCTCTTTTTTGAGCTGCTGAGCGGCAGCCACGGCCAAGGCCACTTCCGATCCCGTGGCAATAATAATCGCATGGGGCTTGCCCAGGGAGTAATCGCATAAGATATAGCCACCGCGAATGATTTGGCTCAAAGCGCGGCTGTCGCGCTCCTGGTAAGCCAGATTTTGGCGGGAAAAGAGCAAACAGGTCGGCCCTTCGTTTTCCAGCGCGGCACGCCAGGCCACGGCGGTTTCCGCCGTATCACAGGGCCGCCAGGTCGAAAGACGGGGGATCAGCCGCAAGCTGGGCAATTGTTCGATCGGTTGATGCGTCGGACCGTCCTCACCCAGGCCAATGCTGTCATGGGTATAAACAAAAATGGAGCGGATGTGCATCAAAGCGGCCAAGCGGATAGCGTTGCGCGCATAATCAGAAAAGGTTAGAAAAGTACCACCATAGGGAATAAGGCCGCCGTGCACCGTAATCCCGTTCATGATCGCCGACATGCCAAACTCGCGCACACCGTAATGAATAAAACGACCCGCGGGATGGTCCGCGCAAAACACGGTCGCGCCCTCCCAGTTCGCGCAATTGGACTCGGTCAAATCGGCCGAGCCGCCCATCAGCTCCGGGAGGATTTTGGCGTAGTGATCCAGACAAATTTTAGACGCTTTGCGCGTGGCCATGGTCTCGTGCTTGTGATGCAGGTTCTGCAAGAGCTCATCGGCCTGCTCCGCCCAGGCTTGCGGTAAGTGCCCGGCAAAACGACGCTCCAAGTCCGCCGCTGGTTCCGGATAGGCTTGTTTATAAGAGGAAAATAAGTTCAGCCACTCCTTTTCCAAGTGTTCACCCTTGGCGCGCGCATCCCAGCCCGCGTAAATTTCCGTTGGCACTTCAAAGGCGGCATAAGGCCAGTTTAATTTTTTCCGCACCGCAGCGACTTCCGCCTCGCCCAATGCGGCGCCATGCGTTTGCGCTGTTCCGGCCAGCTTGGGAGAACCCCAGCCAATTACGGTTTTGCAGCAAATCAAGGTCGGCCGATCCGCGGGCGTACGCGCTTCGGCGACAGCGCGGCGCAAGGCCTCGCTATCATGGCCGTCAACGTCGGCGATGACTCGCCAGCCATATGAACGAAAACGCATTGGAGTATCATCGCGGAACCAGTCTTTGACCTCGCCGTCGATGGAAATGCCGTTATCGTCATAAAAAACAATCAGCTTATGGAGTCCCAGCACGCCGGCCAGAGAGCAGGCTTCATGCGAGATGCCTTCCATTAAGCAGCCATCGCCAACAAAGGCATAGGTATAATGGTCAATGAGCGGAAAACCCTCGCGATTAAAGGTGGCGGCCAAATGCTTTTCCGCAATCGCCATGCCCACCGCATTGGCCAACCCTTGACCAAGCGGTCCGGTGGTGGTTTCCACTCCAGGCGTTTCGCCATACTCCGGATGCCCCGGCGTCTTGGAATGCAATTGACGGAAGTGTTTAAGGTCGTCCAAGGTTAAATCATAGCCGGTGAGATGCAGTAGGGAATAAAGTAGCATGCAGCCATGGCCATTGGACAAAACAAAACGGTCCCGATTTAACCAATGCGGGTTGCGGGGATTATGATGAAGAAAATCATTCCATAAGACCTCGGCGATGTCTGCCATGCCCATGGGCATGCCGGGGTGGCCTGAATTAGCCTTTTGAACAGCATCAATACTCAGAAAACGGATGGCATTAGCAAGCTCGCGGCGGGTCGGCATGGGGCTCAGGTTCCTTAGTTTACACAAACCGTACCGAATCTTAGCGGATTAAAATAAGGATGGCCAGCCTTTGTGTAAATATTCGCTGTAAAGCGCCGGTCTTTTGGTTTCAGTGTCAACTATGCTAACATCTTTGCGCTTGGTGTTGTCTCTCATTAAACTATGGAATACTTCCATGAAAAATGAATATTTATTTACCTCTGAATCCGTATCAGAAGGCCATCCCGATAAAATCGCGGACCAAGTCTCGGACGCCATTTTAGACAAAATCCTGGAACAGGATCCGCAGGCCCGCGTCGCCTGTGAAACCCTGGTCAAAACAGGGATGATTTTTATTGGCGGTGAAATCACCACCTCCGCCTGGGTCGACATGGAGCAGATCGCCCGTGGCGTCGTGCGCGACATTGGCTATACCAGCTCCGAAGTCGGCTTTGACTGGGAGTCTTGCGCAGTCATCACCGCCATCGGCAAGCAATCGCCGGATATCGCGGTCGGCGTCGATCGAAAAACCAAAGAAGAACAGGGTGCCGGCGACCAGGGCTTGATGTTTGGCTATGCCAGCAATGAAACCGACGTTTTCATGCCCGCCCCAATCACTTATGCCCATCGTCTAATGCGGCGCCAGGCGCATTTGCGGAAAGAGGATGTCCTGGCCTGGCTGCGGCCCGATGCCAAAAGCCAAATCACCTTCCGTTATGAGAATGGCAAGCCTGGGTATCGCTACGGTGGTCATCTCCACGCAGCATCATCCCGACATTGATCACGCCGAGCTCCGCGAAGCCATCATTGCAGAAGTGATTAGACCCGTTATTCCAGAAGAATGGCTGGATCAAAACACCCAATTTCTAATCAACCCCACTGGCCGTTTTGTCATTGGCGGTCCGCTGGGTGACTGCGGCTTAACCGGGCGCAAAATTATTGTCGACACCTACGGCGGCATGGCCCACCACGGCGGCGGTTGCTTCTCCGGCAAAGATCCCTCGAAGGTGGACCGATCCGCCGCCTACGCGGCGCGTTACGTCGCCAAAAATATTGTCGCTGCCGGCTTGGCCGACCGCTGCGAACTGCAGCTTTCCTACGCCATCGGCGTCGCCGAACCAACTTCGCTTTACGTCAACACCTTTGGCACCGGGAAACTTTCCGATCAGAAAATTATTCGCTTGATTCAGGAACATTTCGACCTTCGTCCCTACGCCATCATCCAAACACTCGACCTGCTGCGGCCTATTTATCGTCCAGTCGCCGCTTACGGTCATTTTGGGCGCGATGATCTGGATCTCAGCTGGGAAAAAACCGACAAAGCCGAAAGTTTAAAAAAAGCAGCCCAATCACTATAAGGAGCAAGCAATGATGTCCCTCACCAATAAAACGGCCACACATGATTTTAAGGTCGCTGACCTCAGCCTAGCGGAATGGGGAAGAAAAGAAATCCAAATCGCCGAAACCGAAATGCCCGGCCTCATGGCCCTGCGGGAGCTTTACGAAGTCAAAAAACCGCTGCAAGGCGCGCGCATCGCCGGCTGCATCCACATGACCATTCAAACCGCCGTCCTCATCGAAACCCTGGTTAAGCTAGGCGCGGAAGTGCGTTGGTCTTCCTGCAATATTTTCTCGACCCAGGACCATGCCGCGGCTGCACTGGCCAAAGAAGGCCTGCCCATCTTTGCCTGGAAAGGCGAGTCCGAGGAAGAATATTGGGAATGCATTCGCAACACCATCAATGGCCCCAACAATTGGCGGCCCAACCTGGTCTTGGATGACGGCGGCGATTTGACGCAGCTGCTGCATAATGAATACCCCGAACACTTGCAAGACCTCAAAGGTATCTCCGAGGAAACGACGACCGGCGTGCACCGTCTTTACGAAATGCACAAGAAAGGCGAGCTGCGCGTTCCCGCCATCAACGTCAATGATTGCGTCACCAAATCCAAGTTCGACAATCTCTACGGCTGCCGCGAATCCCTGCTAGACGGCATCAAGCGCGCCACTGACGTGATGATCGCCGGCAAAATCGCCGTGGTCTGTGGTTATGGCGAAGTCGGCAAAGGCTGCGCCCAGGCCTTGCGTTCTTTCGGCGCGGTTGTCCTAGTCACTGAAATTGATCCAATTTGCGCTCTTCAAGCAGCCATGGAAGGTTATCGCGTAGTCACCATGGACGACGCCGCTGGGCTCGGCAATATCTTTGTCACCTGCACCGGCAACCTCAACGTGATCCGTCACGAGCATCTGATCAAAATGCAGGACCAAACTATCGTTTGCAACATTGGCCACTTCGACTCCGAAATTGATATTGCCTCGCTGCGCCAATATAAATGGGAGAACATTAAACCACAAGTCGATCATGTCCACCTGCCGAGCGGCAACCGTTTAATCGTGCTCGCCGAAGGACGCCTGGTCAATCTGGGCTGCGCCACCGGCCACCCCAGCTTTGTAATGTCCACCTCTTTCACCAACCAGGTGCTGGCCCAGATGGAACTCTGGCAAAACACCGCTCAATACCCGCTCGGCGTTCATGTGCTGCCCAAGCAGTTGGACGAAATGGTGGCGCGCTTACATCTGCAAAAACTCGGCGCCAAAATCACCGTCTTGACCCAGGAACAAGCCGACTATCTCAGCGTCTCGATCAAGGGGCCTTATAAGTCGGATCATTATCGGTATTAAAAAAGGAGGTTTGGCATTCTCTTCGGTCGACCGAAGAGAATGCCGCTCTCTCCGGAAATTATATCCCGTGAAAGTCTCTGTCATCCTGAGCGCAGCGAAGGATCTCACTCCCTCTGCAACAAGGAGATCCTTCGCTGCGCTCAGGATGACAGAGACTTTCCGCCGCAGCGTCACAACACCAGCTCTTCTCCTTCCGCCGGAGCGATGCAACGCGTGCTGGAATGGCGCGCCTTCAACAGCGCGTTGGCCTGCTTGACCTTGGCGTCGATTTCCTTGTCGTATTGCTCGGGATCGTGATGAAACAAACAGAGTAGTTTCACTTTCGCCTGGTCGGCGATATCCACCACGCGCGACACCGCAGAATGACCCCAGCCGATCTTTCCCTGATATTGCTCGTCGGTATAAGTGGCGTCAATGACCAAAACGTCGCTGTGCTGGACGAACTGAATCAAGCGGTCCACTGCCACTAGGCTATAGCGCGAAGAAGCCTCCGGATAGAGTTCATTATCGGTGATGTAGCAAAAACGTTTGCCTTTGTATTCCACGCGATAGCCCAAGCAGCGACCGGGATGATTCAAGAGAATTGTCTGAACCTCAATATCATCAATGAAAAGTTTTTCCTCGGATAAATTCCGAAAGCGCAGCTGAGCCGCGAACTCTTTAATCGTAAAAGGCAGATAAACGCCATCCATGGGACTGGATATCAATTCCTCGATTTTTTTTTCACCCTGATTCGTGCCCAAAATTTCAAATTCATTGCCCTTCACAAAGAGTGGCGCAAAAAACGGCAGGCCATTAATGTGGTCGTAATGCGGGTGCGAAATAAAGATTTTCGCTTTTAGCGGGAAGATATTATTTTTCACGACGTAATTTGAAAGTTCCTTAATGCCCGTTCCCGCATCAAAAATGAAAAAATGTTGTGCGACGCGCAGACTAATGCAGCTGGTGTTGCCACCATAACGCACCGTTTTTTTGCCGGGCACAGGCAGCGTTCCGCGAACTCCCCAAAACTGCGCCGCCATGACGCCCGACATTGTTTCCGTGAACGGCGCAAGCGAGCCGGCTGGCTCAATGGATCTGATGCGATAGTCCCCCATACCTAAATCCAGGTTTCGTCGACGATCGCTTTCAATATGCTGCTTCTTTCGCATAAGTCCTGCTTCCAGTCCTTTATTTTATTTTAACATATCCCTCGCAGGCAGCGCAGAAGGTCTTGTCGGTTTCGGCGAAAGAATCGTAAAACAGACATTCATTGAGGGTGCGGTGTTCTTTTTCCAGATAAAGATAAGTAAAGCCCTGGCATTGCGCCTGTTGATCGCAGGCCAACTGACAAAGTTGCGGCGCCGGGAAGGGCAGCGTCATTTTATTCATCACGCGACCCTCAAAGGCGGTCGCCGGCAGCGCATCATAGTGGTTCACAACCAGCTGACGCCGAGCTTGTTCCAGCTTGAGGTTCTTGTTAAAAAGCGCACTGCGATCATGCCAAACCGCCTGCTCGTCATAGCCCAGGCAGAAAATATTACCCTCCTGCTGCAGCCAGTTGTAGAGAATAATGTCCGGCACTTCCTCCATTTTATCCACGCTAAAAGGATAGACCTCTTCGCGCAGCTGCGGCAGCAAATACGCCCAGCGAAATAGCGTGCCGTTATAAACCGGCTGCTGCTGGATAAACATGGTTTTTTTAGCTGCTCCGTACTCCTCTTCATCGGCGTCCAGATTGGGGCTGTTCAACTTGAAGGAAAAATAATAAGGATAAATGCTCGCGCCCAATAAATAAGCGTCATGAATGCGACTGTCTTCGACCACCAGCACGCTGTCTGGCTTGAGCTTGCCTTGGAGGTCCGGCGGATTCAAGATGGCGTTGCGAGCGACGGCCAACGGAAAACCCTGCGCGCGGGTGATATATTGAATATTCATTTGATTGACTTCAATCGCCGTAAGGCCAATTCCCAAAGCGAGAAAAAAACAAAACACATTCGCGAGCACCGGGCTGCCGATGAGACGGCGACAAAGATACTCCGTGCCAAAGCCCATGAGCAGGCTCAGAAAGAGCAGGGATAAACTCAAATGCCAGGGCAAGCCCCAACCCCAGCAAACTGGCAAAACCAGGAAGAGCCCGCAGGTCAAATAGAGAAACGCCAGGGATTTTTTATAGTCGAGATTATAATGATCGCGTAGCTTCTCGTTGAAATAGACCAGCAGGGTGGCAAGCAGAGTAAAAGCCGCCAGAATACCTAAAATGAAGCGCGTGACGCCGGGGAAAACCACATTGCGCCAAACCGGCGGCGCGAAATAATGCCCCTTCAATCCCCAGGTGGTGATAAAAAGCCGCTTAAACGCCTCCACAATGACCGGCAGATTAAGATCGCTGCGCAAGGGATGCTTGAGCGTTGGCCATTGCAGGGAAAGATACAAGCCGAGACTGAGGCTCACCACCGAAATCAGCAGGAAGAGTTCCCGATTTTTTTTATTGTTAAACAGCAGTCCCAGGAAGGAGGAAAAGCTTTGTTTGTCATAGAGTGAAAAGGCCAGGTAGACCATTAAAACAGGCCCTAAAAACAGGGACGGCTCTTTAAAGGTCACGGCGACTCCATAAAACACCAGTGAGACGGCCAGCAGATAGAAATTTTTCAGGCCATGCTGACAAAACAGCACAAAACAATAGAGACTGAGCGCCGTGAAAAAGATCGCGGCAAATTCAAAATGCAGAACGATAAGGCGCGACAGCATCAGGGCCGGATGCATGAGATAGACCGAGACGGCGAGATAGCCGCCGTATTTAAAATTGGGGAAGAGCAGCGCATAGAGCTTGAGGACGACGTAGCCGGAAAGCGCCAGGAAGCCGAGATTCACGAAGATCCAAGCCCGGGTGTTGTGCCAGCCCAGCAAAGGCTCCAGTAATTGATACATCAGGAAATGACCCGAGGGTCTAAAAAAAAGAATGGAGACATGGAACATTTTAGGATGCAAATAGACTTGAAAGAGGTCCCAGAGGGAGTGAAGACTCTGATTGGCAGCGTAGATCAAGGGTTGCTCGGGATACATCATGTCGAAAGAGACGATGGGAAGATTCACCAAGAGAATAAAGCTAAAGAGAATAAGCAAAAGAAGCATTTCTCTCATCAAGGGGAAAGTGATTTTTCTTGCCTGGACCAATAAATTTTTCATGTTGTGAACGGTTCCTATTCAATCACTCCGAAACTCCCCCGAGTGCAATTCTGTACTTTAGCACGTCCGAGCAGTCGCTATCCAGGTTCCAACCTTATTCCCCCAGTCTGCGAGCAAATCCCCCGTTCCACTGCTATTCCGTTTCAGGAAACAAGCGCTTTTGGGCGGGGACTATATCATAGCGTTGCATGTGTTTAAAATTGCTGTAAAATCACAGCGCTTATTTCTGCCGCCGGGAGGAAAATTGAAAATCCATGACTAATCAACATCCATACCGAGCTCTCGCCCAACATCAGGCGATCTTTCCTATCGGCTTCGGCGCCATGCCACTGTCTTTGATCGGTCGTCCCTCAGAAAAAGAGGCGCTTCAAGTGCTACTCCGTTTTCTTGAGACCGGCGGAAATTTTATAGATACGGCCGATGTTTACGGACTGGATGACTCCGACCGCGGCCATAACGAGCGCTTAATTCAAAAGGCCTTGGCTCTTTACGGTGAAAAAAACAGGGTCTTGATTGCTAGCAAAGGCGGCGCCAGTCGTCCTGCGGGCGGATGGGCTTTAGGGGGCGGACAGCCCCAACAGCTTCGCCAGGCCTGTGAAAACAGCTTGAAGAATTTGGCTAGCGAAAGCCATGGCTTGTATTACTTGCATGGACCCGACAAAAATGTTCCCCTCGAGGCTTCCTTGGGCGCTTTAATTCAATTAAAGCAGGAAGGCAAAATTCAGCATTTGGGAATCGCCAATGTCACGCTGAGCGAACTCCAACAAGCCTTGCGTCTCTGTGAAATCGTCGCCGTTCAAAATCGCTGCAATCCTTTTTGTAAGGATGATTTTAACAATGGCCTGATTGATTTTTGCAAAGCGAACAAAATAGCCTATATCCCTTCCTGTAGCGCGGGATGACAGCAGGAGCGCGTCGATACGCCAAAATTAAAGCTCGCCCTTCACAAAGCCAATACAAGTCGCGCAAAACTTCCCCTTCCCGGTCGCCACTTTCTCATAAAACTGACATTTCATCGCGGACTGATACTGATACTGCGCATGTTCATAAGTAAACCCCTTACAACGCACATTCTGATCACACTCATACTGACAAAGCCGATGATCCGGCAGTCCCAACACTTTGGTATACAGCACCTTCCCGCTCAAAAGCTCGGCGGCGAAGGGCTGATAAGGATGCACATGCAAAAATCGCTTCACCTTCTCTCTTAGGAGGTTTCGCTTGAATTCCGCCGTGCGATCCAACCACCGCCCCTCCCGGTCATAACCCAGGCAAACCAGGTCCTGCTCATACTGCAGCCAATTATAAATCACCGCGTCCGGCACTCGGTTCAGGTGCTTCACCTCGAAGGGGTAGACTTCTTCTTGCAAGCCCGGGCGTAAATAAGCCCACTTGAACAGATAGCCGTTATAAATCGGCTGGTATTTTAAAAAACTGTAGGCTTGCGCTTTCTCAAGCGCGCCATAGTCGAGCCCGGGCTTTAGAAAAAGCGGATAGTTGCTGTTGCCCAAAGCGTAGCTGTCATGAAGAAAGCTGTCCTCCACGAGAAGAACCGTGGCGGCAGTCAGTTTCTCCTTGAGCTGCGGCGGATGCAAAACGGCGTTTCGCGCCAGCGTCAGTGCGAAACCGGCGCGGGCCTTCACATGCGCTAGGTTAACCTGGTTAACGACGAACGTATTCAAGCCGATTAGAACAGCAAGGAGCAGACCACTCCCCATCACCGCCCCGCTTTTTTTTCGCAGCCCCTCTTGGCCGAGGTCTTCAAAACTGAAGCCTGCGATCAAACTTAAAAAAAGCAGGGTCAAATTCAAATGCCAGGGTAGGGCCATAGCCCAATGGATTGGCAAGATCAAAAAGCAAGCCGCCGCCACCCCTAAAAACAGCAGCACTTTCTTGCGCTCGAAGGCGACCGCGTTTTTTTCAACGATGAGCCGAACGACGGCCAGCACGGACAGAAAAAAGCTAAGGGCCAGGAGGACTTGCGTAAGCGGGGGGAAGATCAATTCCCGCCAGAGCAAATGCGCTTGTGGTAAAACCGCTGGAACACCGTGCTCGTGCGGAAAGCCCAGAATAGTCCTGAGCAATTCAACTGTGGCCGCTCCTTTTTCCTGTGCGGTGATCGCAGCGCCCAGCGGATGCGCCAAGGTGGGCCAGGCCAGGCTCAGATAGAGCGCCAAGGCCACGGTCGTGGTCGCCAGGAGCGCCAGGCTTTGCAGCGCGGTTTTGTCACGCGCCAATCGATAAAAATAGGTAGACAGAGGCCCACCGGGATAACGCGCAATACAAAAATAAGCGGCCAGCACTGGGCCCAGCATCAACGCCGGCTCTTTAAACGTAACGGCGACAACATAAAAAAGCAGGGCCGCGGGCAACCCCTTGGCCTGCGCCCTGTTTTCTTCCCGGCAAAACAGCGCGAAACAGTAGAAGCTGAGCAAACAAAAAAAGACGTGGGCAAATTCAAAATGCAAAACAATCAGCCGCGACAAGAACAGGGCGGGATGCATTAAGTAAAGACTGAAAGCAAGATAGCCGCCGACCTTAAAATCGGGAAACAATAATGCATAGGTCTTCACCATTAAAAAGCCGGTGAGCGCCAGGAAAATCAAATTCACAATAATCAGGCCCTGGGTGTTATGCCAGCCTAAAAAGGGCATGAGGAGCTGGTAGAGTAAAAAGTGCCCGGATGGCCTGAAAAAAGGGATGGAAAAAACATCCAGCATGCGGGGATACAGGTAAACACGCAGTAAATCTCCCATGGAATGAAGCGCTTGATTGGCCGTATAAAGCATCGGCTGTTCGGCGTACATCAGATCAAAGGTGATGACCGCGCTATTAACCAACAAAACAAAAATGAAGATCACGCCAAATAAAATACAGTTCCTCACCCTTCACATCCCTTTATTGTATATATTCGCTTCTCCCTTCCAAATCCCCCTTCCTCCACGCTTTTGGTGGAGGAAGGGGTAAGGGGAAGGAGGTATAAAATTAATCCTAATCAGCGGGTTATAATTAATAAGACCTCCTCTCCCTAACCCTCTCCTCCACCAAAAGCGTGGAGGAGAGGGGAATTTAAAATGAGAACCGAATATTTACCCTTTAATTGATTTGACCTCTTTAGGCTATGTTACAATAAATAATAGGACAGCCCAAAAAGGACTATAATATGCGCAAAGTTCTTATCGTTTTTTTTCTACTTCTCATGGGTTTTTGCGCAGCCTTGCCCTATCTCATCGGCTATCAAGTCAAAAACAATATTTATGCCGTGGTCAACACCCTCGCTCAAAACAATAAAAATATCAACGTTTCCATTTTGGAATACAACCTGGGATGGTTGAGTTCCGATGCCAAGATTCAAGTCACCGTGCGGCTTCCCGCCCGAATGACCGCTGCGGTGCCCGGCACCTCGAAACAGCAGACCTTAACCGAAACCATCGAAAACCACATTGAACAAGGCCCGCTGATCAAAGATCCCTTTTTCGGGCGTTGGACCCTGGGGATGGCAACCATTGAGAGCAAACTTTATCTTTCCGGTTTCGATTATACCTCGAAATCCGACGATCATTCCGTGATGCAAATGACGACCCTGGTCGATTTTCAGGATAAATGGCATAGTCAGTTTACCCAGCCCGCCCTTCATTTTTCGATTTTCAACCAGGCTCAGTTCTCCTCACAAGGCGCGTCGGGAAACATCGAATTTACGGTGAAAAACCAGCGGATTGACCATGCCGACCTCACCCTTGTCGCCAAAGGCCTGGTTTTTGCGCTCAATGAAAACCCGGTGCTCTCCGAAATTGATATCGACTCGCTGAAATATACAAACCATTCCAATCTGGGAAACTTGGACGTATGGACCGGCACAATTCAAATGAGCCTACCCACCCTGGTCATCAAGAAAAGGGGCAACAGCCAAATCACGCTGCAAGAGAGTGTCGTCGACAACACGGTGTCCAGCCCCAATCCCAATCTTTATGATTTTAGCGGCAGTTTAGCCTTTAAAAACATACAAACCGCTAATGCAGTGCTACCTTCCTTAGGGCCGCTGCGGCTCACGATTACGGGTAATAACTTAAGCCTGGCCGGCGTCGAGGCCTTAAGCGCCTTCTTTAAATCTCTGCATCACCAGCCCATGACCCGCGAAGAACGGGTGACTTACCTGAATATGTTGCCCAAAATGCTGACCCCGACCACCCTCATCACCGGAAATTTGGCGGCCACCACCCCACTTGGCGGCGTGCAAACCGACGCCGCTCTTTCCTGGAAAATCGATCCCGCCCTGCCCTCGACCCTGCAAGAAATGGCGCAAAAAATGAAGGCCACGGTTAATCTGCGGATGGCCTGCGCTTTGGTTGACAAGCTGATTGCCGTGCACGATGGTCCTACAGCCACAACCGCCCCTGCCCCGGCAGCAACATTACCGACGGCGAAGAACAGCACCCCCCCAAGTCCCGCAGCACCGACGGGAACTCCCACCGCTGCAACAGCAACACCACCGACGACGAACAGCACCCCCTCAAGTCCCGCGGCACCGACAGGAATTCCCACCCCTGCAGCAACACCACCGACGACGATGAACAGCACCCACTCAAGTCCCACGGCACCGACAGAAATTCCCACCCCTGCAGCAACACCACTGACGATGATGAACAGCACCCACTCAAGTCCCGCGGCACCGACAGGAATTCCCACCCCTGCAGCAACACCGCCGACGACGATGAACAGCACCCACTCAAGTCCCACGGCACCACCGGCGCCCCCCGCCGCTGGCTCTCCCACGACTTCAGCAGCAGCAACAGCAACTCCTCCGGCGCCCAACACGCCTTCTCCATCGGATCAAAAAGGCCCACCGCCCTTTCGATCCCGCTTTGATTCCTGGATACAACAAGGCTATGTGATCAAAGAGGGGGATAATTATGTCGTTTTACTTAAGCATGAAAACGGTTTAACCACCATCAATGGTAAAACGCCGCAACCGTAGTATAAAAAGGGCTAGTACATGATAAAATGGCGTTGTTGAATAAAGCATATTTTGTACAAAACCCCCTCTCCTCCACGCTTTTTGTGGAGGAGAGGGTTAGGGAGAGGAGGTCAATAAATAGCTTTAATTTACACCTCCTTCCCCTAACCCCTTCCTCCACCAACAACGTGGAGGAAGGGGGATATGGAAGGGTAAACCAAATATAAACTAAAGGCTAAAACGGGTGTTGTTGAACAAAGCCAATTGAACGCTGTGGCTGGAGTTGCGAAGCGGTACTCTCGCTTGATTTACCGGGTTTGAGAAGGTAACATGTCCTTACACAAGGTAAACTCTATAAGGAATGTAGACTTATGAGACGCTCTCTCCGATCCCTGGCTGGTGTTACGCTTCTTGAAGTCATGTTGGTTCTCTCTATTGTGGCCCTCATCATTTTGATGTCTGTGCGCTACTATCAATCAACCACCACCGCCAGTCAGACTGAGCAAGTTATGGGTATGATTTCCGCCATTACAGCGGCCGCTGACAATCTATCTCTGGGTACCGCTGGCGGCTATTCCAACGTCACCGCTGCGAACATGTCCTCGGTTATCGGCACGGCAAATATGAACTCCCCCTGGGGCGGAACCATCAGCTTCGGCTCCGGCAACACCACCAGTTATTCAGTCACCATTCCCAAACCCACAGCCGCGGTTTGCACCGCCGTGCTGATCAAATTAAAAACCAACACCAAGTTCACCGACGCCAGTTGTACGGGCGGCGGCAACCTTACCTATACTTATAACTCTACCTGCTAACTATGAAATCACTTTCGAACACGGGGTCATCTTACGGCCCCATAAGCAAATTCTTCCACTGGGTGGTCGGCACTTTAGTGATTATGATGCTTTTCACTTATTTTCTGGAAGACCTTCCTAACAAAGTTATGATTGGCGTGGCTTTTAACGCGCATAAACTCGTTGGCTTGACGATCCTGACGTTGATGGTGCTGCGCCTCCTTTGGGCCTGGCGCAATCCTAAACCAAGCCTTCCCAACTCTCGCTTATGGGAACGCGTGCTGGAGCATCTCGTTCATTGGTCTTTATATCTGGCCCTCTTTATAATGCCAATCGCAGGCTGGGTTGGCACCAGCGCCGCGGGGAAACCACCGCGTCTTGGCATGCATGCTTTAGGTCTGCCGCTTCAAAAAAACGAACGTCTCTCCGACCTTGCTTTCAGCGTTCATAATACCATGGCGATTATCATTATCGTCCTAGTCTCCCTTCACGTGCTTGCTGCTCTTTATCATTATTTCATAAAGAAAGACAAGATCCTCCAACGCATGTGGCCCTAAGACTGCTTCATTAAAAAAACGAGTCCGATTTTAGGATCCAGCTTTTTCAAGACTCTGCTTCTCGCAAACACACTGCAAGCCTTCAATTCTCCTTGTTTTTCCCGTTTGATCTAAAAATACCATTATATTGTTTAGTGAATTAAATTTTTATACAATTTACTGAAACACACAAAACTTGGTAATAGTCCCGAATCGAGGTATCCAATGCAAAACCGAACGAACGAGAAGAGGCAGACACGCAACGCGGCTAGCAGAAAAGCGAGAGCGGAAGGGCGAGGGAAATCAAACGCATTATTTAATATCAACACGGGAAAATACGCTTCAAAAGGAGCAGCTAAATCGGAACAAAATATTACCTTCAATGCTTATGTGAAACGTCATGTTAAAGCAAGTAACATCAATAAAATGACCTATGTTGACGCCAAAACAGGTAAGCCTGTACCTGGTATAACGAAAAATACACATCAACGTGGAAAACACACTATGCGCTATACTTGGCTGGTGAATCAAAAATATGCGGAATTTTCAGAAATCCTTGAACAAGGTGGCGATTTGCCGCCCGCCCCTTCGAGGATGAAATATAGTCGAGAGAAGACACAAGCTGCCGCCAAGCGAAAAGCGGACCAGCCGCCAACTCTCTCAAACTCCGTTCCGCCTAGAACAGAAGCATCGAGCGTTTCTGCCGATCAGCATTCTTCGCTGATGAGTGAAAGCCTTACAGAAGCACGTTTCACCCTCGATCTTTCTATAAATACAACACCCTCAGCGGCAAGTAGCATTAGCGCGCCCATTCTACCGCCCGCAAGCCATCGATTGCCGATGCCGCTCGATACGTCCTTAAACTCAGCATGTGAGGCTTCCGTTCCCCGCATTTTACCGCCGATGGCCTCTCCCACAGACCAAGCCGGTCCCTTGCCAGCTCCAGACTTAGAAACATTCGTTGATAATATGCTCTTAGCTGAGAGCCCTTTCGTGGCAGAAAGCGATGCACCGGTGCTGGCTTCGCTCACGGAATCAGACCTCACTGCACAGACCGCGATAACAACGGGGGAACAGGCTCCGTTATTAGCAAAAAACCCTTCCGAAAAACAAGTAGAGATGGATTTTGACCTCTATTTTTCAGACACAGTGACCCCACAATCTGCTATCAGCCCATTACCTACAACACCTTTATATGATTGCTTCGCTGAAGCAGCCGATGCCGGCACTCGCTCTCGTTTGGAATCTGTGATCTCTGCTGCACAAGACTCCTTCGAGCAAGATACCCGCCGAAAGAGAAAGCCGAATTTTCACTCCTTTTTTCAACCCAAAGAGAGCGAGCGCATTGGGCATGCGAGTAGAAAAGCAAAAACAATGCCCTCCGATGGTTCGGTAGAACACTCATTACCTGAAGCAGATGCAGCGGATTCGATAGGTGAAGTAGCCTTTATTCCAAGTTCATTTGCAAAAATGCCCACTTTTTAAGTCCAGCTGACACTCCCGTACGGAGGTATCCAATGAAAGATCGAAAGAAGCAGAAGAGTCACGTAGACAACGCGGCCAGCAAAAAAGCTGGCACAAAACAGCAATTGAAATCAAGAAAATTGTTTGATATCGACACTGGCAAACCCGCTCCTAAAGGAGCAGCTCAATCGGAACAATATATTAGCTTCTCTGCTTATGTGAAACAGCATGTTGAACAACCTGATACAGATAAAATGACCTATGTTAACCCCAAAACAGGGGAACCTGTTCCTGGTATAACAGAAGAAACTTATCAACGTGGACAACACATCACACTCTATACTTGGTTGCTGAGCCAAAAATATGCGGAATTTTCAAAAATCTTAGACGAAGGCGGCGACTTGCCTCGCAAGAAGCAAAATAAGCAACAGGAGACACCCGCCCAAAAGAAAAACCGCAAGAGACAAGCACGCAACAAGGCTAGCAGAAAAGCAAGAGCGGAAGGACGGTGGAAATCAAGCAAATTATTTAATATCAATACGGGCAAACCAGCTCCCGAAGGAGCATCTAAATCGGAACAATACATTACCTTCACGGCTTATGTGCACCGTCATGTTGAACAGAATAAAATGGGTAAGACGACCTATGTTAACACCAAAACAGGGAAGCCTGCTCCTGGTATAACGAAAGAAACACATCAGCGTGGAAAGCACAGTACACTCTATTCTTGGCGGGTCAGTCAAAAACATGCGGAATTTTCAAAAATCCTTAAGCAAGGTGGCAATTTGCCTCTTGTCCCTTCAAGAAAGAGAAAACAGCAAGAGAAGGCAGAAGCAGTCAACGAGCAAAAAGTAGATCTGCTGCCTCCAACTCTTTCAGCCTTCGTTCCACCTATAGCCGAAACAGCGAGCGCCTTCGGCGACCATCATTTTCCTTCGTCTACAAGCCATCCCTTGTCGACGCCCCCCGATACGCCCTTACACTCAAAGCTAGATGAAGCACTTGAGGCTTCCGCTCAGCGTATTTCATCTCCGATAATTTCTCCCACCGATCCAGTAAGCCCCTTGTCATCTCCGCGCTTAGACGCATTTGTTGATAACATACTCTTAACTGAGAACCCGTTCGCAGCAACCAACGACGCGCCTGTATTAGCTTCGCTCACAGAAGCAGACATAACCAAACAGGCCGCGACAGCGACAAAGGAACAACTACCGCCATTGTCAGAAAACCCCATAGAAAACGAAGTAGAGATGAATCTCGACCTCTCATTTTCAGAAGCGATGTCCCCTCTATTACCTACAACACCTTTATATGTCTACCACGTTGAGGCATCGGATGCCGTCACTCGTCCTTGTTTGGATCCTGCGATCTCTGCTGCGCAAGACTCCTTCGAGCAAGATACAGGCCGAAAGAGAAAGCCGTGGTCACACTCTTTTTTTAAACCTAAAGAGGACGATTACGTTGAACCTGTACGTAGAAAAGCGAAAACACTGCCCTCTGATAGTTCAGTGGAACACCCATTACCTGTAGCAGACACATCGGATTCGATAAGTGAAGCATTCTTTATTCCAAGTCCATCTGCAAATAGGCCTATTTTTTAAGTCCAACTGGCACTCCTGAATCGAGGTATCCCATGCATGATCGAATGAAAAAAGAGCAGCAAGCACTCCGCGAGGCTAGCAGCAAGGTCAGTAGCATTAGCGCACCCACTCTAGTGCCTGCGAGCCAGCCATTCCCGGCGCCAACGCTCGATACGCCCTTAAGCGCAAGCCCAACTGACGCTTTTGCAGATCCATCCGAACAAACCCTGGCCCAAAAGAAAAACATGCTGTGGCAAGTACACAACAAAGCCCAACAAAAAGCGAGAAAGGAAGGGCAATGGAAAATATACACACTATTTAATATCAGCACTGGTAAAAAAGCGCCAAAAGGTGCGGCTAAATCGAAACAATATATTACCTTCAATACTTATGTGAAGCATCATGTTAAAGCGCCTCAAATAACTAGAAAAAGCTATGTTAACACCAAAACAGGGGAGCCTGCTCCTGGTATAACGAAAGAAACCTATAACCGTGGACAGCACACTACACACTATAATTGGCTGGTGAAACAAAAATATGCGGAATTTTCAAGAATCATCAACCAAGGCGGCGACTTGCCTCCTATCCCTCCAAGCACGAGAAATGTACGACAAAATGCCTTAGCAGAGGTAGCCACCAAGCGAAAAGCCGACTCCTCTCTACCTCGCTCAGACTTTGTTAGACCTCTAACAGAAGCATCGAACGCCGCTGCCGATCACCATTCTCCTCCAAGGACTTCGGGACCTGCTATCGACTTAATAAACACTGGGAAACGACTATCCTTGCCCTTAGGCCTTACAGCAGCAGAGTTGGCGCTCGCGCTTTCTTTTATATATCCAGTGGCTCCATCACCCTCCCTCGATAACATAGCCTCAGCGGCAAGTAGCGTTAGCGCGCCCATTCTACCGCCTGCACCCCGTCCATTGTCGACGCTACCGCTCGATACGCCCTTAAGCTCAAATTCAGCCGGTGTATCCGCTGCTTCTGCTCACCGTCACTCATCGCCACCGATCGCTTCCAGTGATCAAGCAAGCTTCTTGTCACCTGCAGACTTAGAAACATTCGTTGATGTTACACTCTCCACTGATCGCTTGTTCGCGGCAGAAATCGACGCGCAGGTGTTGACTTCGTTCACAGAATCCGACATAACTGCACAGAGAGCAACAGGGGAACAGCTACCGATATTGGCAGAAAACCCTACAGAAAACGAAGTAGAGATGAATTACGACCTCTCTTTTTCAGAGCCTGTGACTCCACCTGCATTCAGTCCAGTGCTTACAATACCTTTATATGACTACTCCGTTGAGGCGTCTGACGTTGTCACTCACGCTCGCTTGGATCCTGTGAGCTTTGCTGCACAAGACTCCTTCGAGCAAGATACAAGTCGAAGGAGAAAGCGAAATTTTCACTCCTTTTTTCAACCCGAAGAAAACGATCGCGTTAAGCATGCGAGTAGAAAAGCAAAAACAAGGCCCTCAGATGGTTCGGCGAAACACCCATTACCTGCAACAGTCACACCTGATTCAGCAAGTGACGCATCCTTTATTCCAAGTTCAGCTGTAAAAAGGCCTCGTTTTTAAGTCAAACAGGCACTCCCTCTCCGCCACGCTTTTAGGGTGGAGAGGGGTTTAGCGCAGTGAAATTAAAAAGCATCACTATATTGATTATTGAATTATGCTTTTATACAATTTTGCCTGTGAAACACAAAAAAACTGGTAATATTCCCAAACCGAGGTATCCAATGCATAATCGAATGATAGAGAAGAGACTAGTCCACAACAAGAGCCAAAGTAAACCGAGAGCTAAAGGGGTGGGGAAAGCAAAAACACTATTTGACACCAACACGGGTAAAAAAGCTCCAGCAGGAGCAGCCAAGTCTGAACAATATATTACCTTCAATACTTATATGAAACGTCATGTTACAGATTCTCTAATAACTAGAAGGACTTATGTTAACGCCAAAACAGGGGAACCTGCTGATGGCATAACGAAAGAAACACATAAATGTGGACAACACACCACACTCTATAATTGGCTGGCGAAGCAAAAAAATGCGGAATTTTCAAAAATCTTAGCCGAAGGTGGTGACTTACCTCCCGCCCCTATCAAGAAGGGACATAATCAGCAATATCCCGCATCACAAGCAGCCGCCAGGCGAAAAACGGCCCGGCAGCCAACTTCTTCAATCGTCGCTCTGCCTATACAATATTCGTTGAAATCAATCACCCTATTTAATATCGACACGGGTAAACCCGCTCCAGCAGGAACTTCTCAATCGAAACAAAACATTACCTTCCGTGCTTATGTGTACCGTCATGTTAAAGCTACTAACATAATTAGAACGACCTATGTTAACGCCAAAACTGGGGAGCCTGCTCCTGGTATTACAAAAGAAACATATCAACCTAGCGAACATGTCACACGCTATGCTTGGCTAGCGCGACAAAAATGTAAGGAATTTTCAAAAATCTTAGAAGATGGCGGCGATTTGCCTCCTATCCTTCCGAGAACAAACAGCATGCAAAAAAATGCCGCGGCGGCAGCCAAGCGAAAAGCAGCTCTGCCTCCTCCCTTTCCATCTAAGAGAGACAAGCAACAGAAGGCACAAGCTATCACCGAGCGAGGTGCAAACCTGCTTCTAACTCTCTCAACCCCTGTTCCGCCTATGGCAGAAGCATCGAGCACTGCCGATGATCATCCTTCTCCTCTTAATAAAACACCCTCAGCGGCAAGTCATGTTAGTGTGCCCAGTCTACCGCCTACAAGCCATCCCTTGCCGACGCCGCCTCTCGATACGCCCTTCAGCTTAAACCCAAGCCAAAAGAGAAAACCGAATTTTCACTCCTTTTTTCAACCGGATGACAAGGATCACGCTGGGCATGCGAGTAGAAAAGCAAAAACAATGCCCTCTGATGGTTCGGCGGAACACCCATTACCCGAAACAGACACACTGGATTCGACAAGCGCCGAATCCTTTACTCTAAGTCCACCTGCAAAAACGCCTAGCTTTTAAGTCCAACAAGCGCTTCCGAATCGAGGTATTCAATGCAAAATCGAATAAAAGAGGAGAGAAAGAAGCAACAGAAGGCACAAGCTGTCGACAAACAAAAAGCAGCCCTGCATCCAACTCTCTCAACCTTTATTCCGCCGATGACAGATGCATCGAGCGCTTCCGCCTCCCATAGTACGGATCTATCAGAACAGACGCCAGCCCAAAAGAAAAACTTGAAGAAGCAAGCACACAACGAGGGCGGCAGAAAAGCGAGAGCGGAAGGGCGATGGACAATAAACACACTTTTTGATATCGGCACTGGTAAACCAGCTCCAAAAGGAGCTTCTAAATCAGAACAATATATTACCTTCAATGCTTATTTGAAGCGTCATGTTAAACATTCTCCAGCAGATAGAAGGACCTATGTTAACGCCAAAACAGGGAAGCCTGCTCCTGGCATAACGCAAGAAACACATCAACGCGGACAACACACCACTCTCTATAGTTGGCAGGTGCGTCAAAAATATACGGAATTTTCAAAAATCTTAAAAGATGGCGGCAACTTGCCTCCTCTCCTTCCGGGCACGATAAGTGTGCAACAGAATGCCGCAGCACAAGCCGCCGCCAAGCGAAAAGCAGACCTGCTGCTTCCGCCCCCTCCATCTAAGAGAAATAAGCAACAGAAAGCACAAGCTATCGATGAGCGAAAAGCAGACCTGCTTCCAACTCTCTCAACCTTTGTTCCGCCTGCAAGCCATCCATTGCCAACGCCGCCCGATACGCCCTTAAGCTCATACCCAGCTAACGCATCCGATGCCCCCGCTTCCCGTATTATGAATCCATCAGAGCTAACTCCGGCTCAAAAGAAAAACTTGAAGAGGCAGATACATAACGCAAATGGCAGAAAAGCAAGAGCGGAAGGGCGGTGGAAATCAAGCAAATTATTTGATATCGGCACAGGTAAACCAGCTCCAAAAGGAGCATCTATATCGGAACAATATATTACCTTCACTGCTTATGTGAGACGTCATGTTAAAGATTCTATAGCAACTAGAGGGATCTATGTTAACCGCAAAACAGGGAAGCCTACTCATGGCATAACGAACCGAACACATCAGCGTGGACGACACATCACTCTCTATAGTTGGCTGGTACATCAAAAATATACGGAATTTTCAAAAATCTTAGCCAACGGCGGTGACTTGCCTCCTGTCTCTTCAAGGAACAGGAATATGCAACAGAATGCACCCGTTGCCGACAAGCAAAAAGCCGATGTGTATCCAGCGCACTCAACCTTTGTTCAGCCTATAGCAGAAGCATCGAGCGCTTCCGGCGACCCTCATTCTTCTCTTACGACTGCAGGGCACGCTGCTGTAATGATGGAGCTTTCTACTTCCAATCCGCTGCCTCCATCACCCCCCCTCAATGAAATACCATCAGCGACCAGTAGCATTAGCGAACCCATTCTACCGCCTGCAAGCCATCTCTTGCCGACGCCGCCCAATATGCCCTTAAACTCAAACTCAGAAGAAGCATTGGATGCTTCCGTTCACCCTATTTTATCTCTGATAAGCTCTTCCAGTGAACAAGCAAGCCCCTTGTCATCTCTGGACTTAGAAACCTTCGTTGAGGATATACTCTTAACCGAGAGCCCTTTCGCAGCAGAAAGCGACACGCCTGTATCGACCTCGCTCATGGAATCAGACCTGACCGCACAGACTGCGACAGCAATAGAGGAGCCGCTACCGTTATTGTCAGAAAACGCTACAGAAGAAAACGTAGAGATGGATTACAACTTCTATTCTTCAGCGCCAGTGACTTCACAGCCTGCATTCAGTCCATCACCTGCAACACCTTTATCTCCCGACTCCGCTGAGGCATTCGAAGCTATCACTCGCCCTTGTTTGGATCCTGTGATCTCGGCTGCACACAGCTCATTCGAGCAAGATCCGAGCCGAAAGAGAAAACCGAATGTTCACTCCTTTTTTCAACCGGATGACAAGGATCGCGCTGGGAATGCGAGCAGAAAAGCAAAAACAATACCCTCTGATGGTTCGGCGGAACACCCATTACCCGAAATAGACACACTGGACTCGACAAGTGCCGAATCCTTTACTCTAAGTCCACCTGCAAAAACGCCTAGCTTTTAAGTCCAACAAGCACTTCCGAATCGAGGTATTCAATGCAAAATCGAATAAAAGAGAAGAGAAAGAAGCAACAGAAAGCACAAGCTGTTGATGATCCAGCAAAGCAGACTCCTGCCCAAAAGAAAATCTGGAAGAGGCTAGCAAACTGCAAGGCCCAAAAAAAAGCGAGAGATGAAGGACGGGGAAAAGCATACAAACTATTTGATATTTACTCTGGTAAACCAGCTCCAGAAGGAGTATCTCAATCGGAACAATATATTACCTTCTCTGCTTATGTGAGACGTCATGTTGACAATTCTAAAAAAACGAGAAAGGGTTATGTTAACGCCAAAACAGGGGAGCCTGCTCCTGGTATAACGAAAGAAACACATCAATCTGGAGAACAGATCACATGCTATGCTTGGCTAGTGCGTCAAAAATATACGGGATTTTCAAAAATCTTGGAAGCAGGTGGCGATTTGCCTCCCGTCCCTCTTAGGGGGAGAACGAAGCTACAAAAAGCACTCGCTGTCGACAAGCAAAAAGCAGCCCTGCAGCCAACTCCCTTAACTATTCCGCCTAGAGCAGAAGCATCGCACGTTTCTGCCAAGTATCATTCTCCACTTACGACTTCGAGACCGACTATTGATCGGATAGACACTGGAAAACGACTACCGTTGCCGACACCGCCCGATACGCCCTTAAACTCAAATCCAGAGGAAGCATTTGATGCTTCCGCTGACCCTGTTTCATCTTGGATAAGCTCTTCCACTGATCAAGCAAGCCCCTTGCCATCTGCAGACTTAGAAACCTTCGCTGATGATTTACTCTTAACTGAGAACCCTTTCGCCGCAGAAAGCGACACACCTATGTTGGCTTCGCTCACGGAATCAGACTGGACTGCACAGACCGCGACAGCAACAGGAGAGCCGCTACCGTTATTGTCAGAATACGCTGCAGAAAAAAACGTAGAGATGAATTTCGACTTCTATTTTTCAGCGCCAGTGACTTCACAACCTGCATTCAGCCCATTCCCTACAACACCTTCATATCCCGACTCGGCTGAGGCATCCGATGCCAGCACTCACCCTCGTTTGGATCCTGTGATCTCTGTTGCACATGGCTCATTCAAGCAAGATCCAAGCCCAAAGAGAAAACCGAATTCTTACTCCTTTTTTCAACCCAAAGAAAGCGATCGCGTTGAACATGCGAGTAGAAAAGCAAAAACAATGCCCCAAAAACGTGGAGGCGCGGGGAATTTGGAATGAGAACCGAATAGATACCAAGCCTGTGGAGGAATCCCGCTTTTTGAAAACACTTATTTATTAAACACATCGCACTTCTTGAACACTTCTTATTTTTCCAAGCTGGATTAAAATAATCCATTATCTTGCTTATTGAAGCAAATTTTTATATAATTTTACTCGCTTGTCCCGCTTCGCTTGAATGCAAAAAACTAATATTACTCCCGAACCGAGGTATTCAATGCACGATCGAATAAAAAAGAAGAGACAAGCACACAACGAGTCCAGCAGAAAAGTAAGCGCGGAAAAACGGCAGAAATCAAATATATTATATAATATCTATACTGGCAAAAAGGCTCCAAAAGGGGCATCTAAATCAAATGAAAACATTACCTTCCGGGCTTATACGCAACGTCATGTTAGTGCAGCTCACATAATTAAAACAACCTATGTTAACGCAAAAACAGGGGAGCCTGCTCCTGGTATAACGAAAGAAACACATAAACCTCAACAACACACCACACTCTATATTCGGCGGGTACATGAAAAACATAAGGAATTTTCAAAAATCTTAGACGAAGGCGGCGATTTGCCTCCTGTCCCTTTAGCGAAAGTGCGGGAAAAATCAAACAAATTATATGATATCGACACTGGTAAAAAAGCTCCAGAAGGGGCATCTAAATCGGCACAATATGTTCCCTTCCCTGCTTTTGTGAGACGTCATGTTGAACATTCTCAAATAAATAAAACCACTTATGTTAACGCCTCAACAGGGGAGCCTGCTGATGGTATAACGAAAGAAACACATCACCCCAGAGAACATATCACACGCTATTCTTGGCTAGTGCGTCAAAAGTATGCGGAATTTTCAAAAACCTTAAAAGAAGGCAACGATTTGCCTCCTCCCCCGCTAAGGAGTAAAAATAATCGACAGAAGGCACAAGCTGCCGACAAGCGACAAGCAACCCTGGCTCCAGCTCTCTCAAGCCTTGCTCCACCCATAGCGGAAGCATCAAGCACTTCCACCGATCATCATTCTCCTCTTACGACTTCGGGACCCGGTATAGACTTGATCAACACTGGAAAACAACTCCCTTTGCCGCCAGGCACTACAGAAGAAGAATTGATCCTTAATCTTGATTTTTTAGATTCGGAGACTCCATCAAGCTCTCCAGATACAACACCCTCAGCGGCAAGTAGCGTTAGCGTGCCCATTCTACCGCCGGCAAACCATCCATCGCCGACGCTCGATGCGCCCTTAAGCTTAAACCCAACTGGTGCATTCGCTGCTTCCGCTTCCCGTATTGCGGATCCATCAGAACAGACTCTAGCCCAAAAGAGAATCCAGAAGAGGCAAGCACGCAGCAAGACCCAAAGAAAAGCAAGAGCGGGACAGTGGGGTAAATCAAAAAAATTATTTGATATCGGCACTGGTAAACAAGCTCCAGAAGGAGCATCTAAATCGGAACAATACGTTACCTTCCATGCTTTTGTGCAACGTCATGTTAAAAATTCTATACTCAATAGAACGACCTACGTTGACGCCATATCAGGGGAGCCTGCTGATGATGTAACGGAAAAAACACAGGACCCTAGAGAACCGATTACACGCTATTCTTGGCTCGTGCGTCAAAAATATGAGGAATTTTCAAAAATCTTAGAAGCAGACCGCGATTCGCCCCTGCCCCCACCCCCGCTAAGCGATAGAGATAAGCAACAGAAGAGACAAGCTGCCAACAAGCGAAAAGCAACCCTGGCTCCAGCTCTCTCAACCCTTGCTCCACCCATAGCGGACACATCGAGCACTTCCGCCGATCATCATTCTCCTCTTACGACTTCGGGAGCCGGTATAGACTCGATCAACACTGGAAAACAACCCCTTTTGCCACTAGGCGCTACAAAATCGGCGGCTCCATCAAGCTCTCCAGATACAATACCCTCAGCGACAAGTAGCGTTAGCGCACCCCTTGTACCGCCCGCAAGCCATCCATTGCCGACACCGTCCGACACGCCCTTAAACTCAAATCCAGAGGAAACATTTGATGCTTCCTCTGACCCTATTTCATCTTGGATAAGCTC
>Ga0206951_1063_pt1 | contig 28345 bp, 22 predicted proteins | sample Alteio_BWOrgHeat_38_FD_152974 | JGI IMG/M metagenome (GOLD analysis project Ga0206951, IMG submission 152974) | Enriched cells from forest soil in Barre Woods Harvard Forest LTER site, Petersham, Massachusetts, United States -... | ecosystem: Environmental > Terrestrial > Soil > Temperate forest >... | reverse complement strand
AAGCTTATAGTGTGGCTGTTATGTTGCCCGACCGGTTTTAAACAAATAAATAAAATGGATACCTACAGAGAAATAAAAAACAACCTCACCTGGCATAATGAAGGCAAGTTTGAGGTGGAACTGGTGAACGGATTGATCACCAAACTAAACTTTTGCGAGCCTGGCAAAGGCCCGCACGATACCGGGCAATGCCTTACCTCGACCAATTTTAAATTTTTGCAGGCGGTGTACCACAGCCTTGGCGACCTGTTCACTTTTATTGAGGAAGAGAATAAGCGTTTGGGGTACAGCTACTCGCGCGAGATAGGGATACAGCACCACGAAATGCACATGTCGACCAATGAGCACACCGAAGCCAAGCTGAGGCCGCTGATGAACTATGATCATGAAGACGAGCACGATACGCAAATTGCTGACGGTAAACTAAGGGATATAGGATAAAGATTTACTAAATTGCCGGTATGATAGCGGATGCAGAAAACGAAGGACCGGCATTTGAACTGCAATATTTTTTGGCGGGAAAGTCCAGACATACCCTCATGCTGTTCCATCATTTTATTGATGCCTGGAAAGCGGTAGGTCCGGTTAGCGTGCATCCCGCCAAAACCATGATCGGTATTGCCAATTCGCATAAACGGGTGGTATATATCACCCAATTAGGCAAAAACTTTGTGCATGTGGTGTTCCCGTTTAAAGAACGGTATGATGATAACCTGTGTTTTCAAAAAATAGCCCGGGTGCCCGGCGATGTGCAATGTAACCACCATTTAAGGATATTTTTGCCGGAGGATGTGAACGAGGAGGTGTTGTATTATATGAAACTGGCCTACGACTCCTAATCTCGTAACATCGCAATACTATAAAGCCGTCCCCGCGCCGACCGTATAAAAATAAAGGAACTTGCTGTTGAAATTCTCGAAGCTGCCAAAGGTTTTTTTGATGGCGTTTGACGAGGAATATTCTTGTTTCATCAGCACCAAAATAGGCCCGAGCTGGTCTTTATCCTGGTTAATTAAAAAATAAATAAGGCAGTACGAGGTGGCATACAACATGGGCCGCTTAGCCTCGACAAACCAATCCGAATTTTTATAATTGAAAAATTGCTCCAGTTCGAATTTACGGTTCCTTATGCTATCGCGCACTTGCCTTACATAATCCGATTGCGGTACATACCTTACCTGGTTATTTGTTGTTTCTACCAGGTAACCCAGCAGCGTGGCGATGCCTTCATTAAGCCATTTGGGCGCATTGGGATAATTGTAATGCAGCAAATTATGGCTCGTTTCGTGGAAAAGCGTTTCCATATAATGGTCGCTTTTATACAAAAATATCCTGTTTTGCATTGGCGAGTAGAACCCGTCAATAAAAGTGGTGTTTAACTGGTCCTTTTGCACCTGTTTATATTCGCCATGCTTGCCATACAGTTCAATAACAATGTTGACGCTATCGTTTTTTTGTGTGCTGAACACCTGGTTGTAAAATTGGGCCTCAAACTTTCCCATGCGGTTAAGTAAAGCCTCATCATCGCTGCTCAGTTTGCAGTTTATCTTGTCGATATAGAAAAACTGTGCTTTTGCCGGGTAACTAAGTGCAATAAACAATAACAATACATAAACAATTGGCTTTACGCGATACATTGGCAGGTTAGGTTTAATAAGATCCTAAATTAAATTAATTCGTTCAGTTTGCAATACAGTATTGAATGGGAAGTTATGGACTATGGCCTGATTTCACCTATAGGAACATCCCGCCAAATTCCCGACCTTTGGCCGTCATGTCGCAATACGAAAATCGCAATACACAAATCGCCAAAGAGGATACTATAGTTGCCCTTGCCACGGCCAATGGGGTAGGAGCCATTGCGGTGATACGACTTTCGGGACCGGATGCTATTGTGATTGCCAACAGCGTTTTTCGTGGTAAGGACTTGACGAAACAAGCCTCGCATACCATACATTTTGGCAATATTGTGGACGGCGATATGGTATTAGACGAAGTACTGGTGTCGATGTTTATCGCGCCAAGCTCATACACCCGCGAGAACGTGGTGGAAGTTTCCTGCCATGGTTCGGCGTATATTATCGAGTCAATTATCAAACTGTTCATCAAACATGGCGCTCGGGGGGCAAAGCCGGGCGAGTTCACTTTACGCGCGTTCATCAATGGCCAGCTCGACCTGAGCCAGGCCGAGGCCGTTGCCGACCTGATTGCATCCAATTCCAAAGCATCGCAGCAGGTGGCCATGCAGCAACTGCGGGGGGGCTACAGCAGCGAGTTGAAACAGCTGCGCGAACAGCTGGTAACTTTCGCTTCGCTTATCGAATTGGAACTTGATTTTTCGGAAGAGGATGTAGAGTTTGCCAACCGGATACAGTTAAAGCAACTGGTGGTGGATATCAGTAAGATGATCGGTAAGCTTATCCAGTCCTTTGAGTTGGGAAATGCGATTAAGATGGGCGTAAACACGGTCATCGCCGGAAGGCCAAATGCGGGAAAATCGACCTTGCTGAACGCCTTGCTGAACGAGGAACGCGCTATTGTGAGCCATATTGCCGGTACCACGCGCGATACGATAGAGGAGGTGCTGAACATCAAGGGTATCAACTTTCGTTTGATAGATACTGCCGGCCTGCGTGAAGCGACTGATACCATCGAAGCCATCGGCGTACAAAAAACGCTCGAAAAAATAAGCCAGAGCGCCCTGCTCCTCTATGTTTTTGATGCCGAAAACATGACGGGCGAAGAAGTGCAACAAGATATTGAAGAATTGCTGCATCCAGGTTTACCGGTATTGGCCGTTGCCAATAAGATAGACCTGTTAAGTGATAACGCTTTAGCGGAAAGTTTTAAATTACCCGATGAAGTAAAACTCATCACCATATCGGCAAAAGAAAAACAGCATATAACCGAATTGAAAGAAGTTATATACAACAGCGCCGTTCATGGTAAGCTTACCGGCGATGAAACCCTGGTTACCAACATTCGCCACCTGGAGGCATTGCAAAAAACTGAAGAGGCTTTAATTCGTGTACTTAATGGGATAGATAACCCCGTCGCTTCCGACTTTTTAGCTTTGGATATAAAGCAAGCCCTGCACTACCTGGGCGAGATAACCGGGGTGGTTACTACGGATGATCTGCTGGAGAATATCTTTTCGAAGTTTTGTATTGGTAAATAGCTAAAATAACAATCTGGTTTACAATTATTTACAAATCATTCCCGAAAGTGAAGTTCTTTTCTTCGTTTTATAAATATCAGATTATCAGTAATTTGCAATTATACCGATCGGTCTAATTTCATCTTTTGTTCCTGGATTTCCATTTTTTTGCTTCTCACTTTTTCCAGTATCACGGTTTGTTTCTCATTTTTTAATTCATAAAAAACGTTGTGACTATTAGTAACAAATTATTACTAAACAAACTTAACTGATTCTAATGCCAGAATGGTAATGATCCTGCCTTGTACTGAATAAACGAGTTCCGTATCTTTTTTAGCTTTCCGGTAAACCGCTTGTCCCTGTTGAAATACAAATAGTTGGCAAGTATCGTAATGACAAATTTTATGTTAAATTTGTTTTAAATAATTAATACCTTGAGTAATCTTGAATCGTTTACTGATGATGAGTTGACACAACTTCTTCGTAAGAGTGATGAATCGGCTTTTACTTATATCTATAACCATTACTGGGATAAGCTTTACTATGTAGCCTATCGCCTGCTCAGGGATACCGATGCTGCTGAAGAGATCGTTCAGGAGGTATTTATGGCGCTGTGGAAGAAGCGGGAAACCCTGTCGATCCAAAGTATGAACCCTTATTTGGGCGCGATGACCCGTTACGCGGTTTACCGTTTCTTAGCCAAACAAAAGCTATCTAAAACAAAAGAGAACGATGTAGCGATGGAAAATTCCGGAGCGGTATCGGAAATTGATGTTGAAAATAAAATACTGTTGGAGATCGTTACCCGGCTATCGAACAAGCTACCTGAGAAATGCCGTCTGGTGTTTCAATATAATAAGTTGGAGGACCAGTCGCTGCCCGAGGTTGCGGAGCGGCTGAACATGTCGCAGAAGACGGCGGAGGCGCATTTGACAAAAGCGTTGAGGGTGGTACGCTCAGGCATGAGTGATGTTACCCGCGATTATATGCCCTTGATTATCATTATCGCCCTGTTAAAAAAATAAAATACACTGCTGACTTTCAGTTAGTTGCTGATTTCAGTTTAAATTCTTCAAATAATTTCAAATCCCGCTAAGGGTAAAGCATCGCGACAAGTCTCTATAGCTTTAAACAGGTTATACTACGTTTGACGATGGACAAAAACGAACTACAGTTATTGGCACAAAAGTACCTTGATGGCAATGCTACCACCGGGGAAAAGCAGTTGCTTGATCAATGGTACGACACCATACACACCGGCGGGCCCGAAGAGGTACGGTTGAATACCCCCGAAACAGAAGAAGACGTTAAGCACCGTATGTTTAACAAACTTAATCAGCAGTTATTTATCGGCACACCTATGATACCAGTGAAGAAGCAGGGTGGCTTGGTAAGGCGCATCAGTATATGGGCAGCTTCGGCGGCGGCAGTGTTGGCGGTTGCCCTGTTCGCATGGTCGCGTATTAACAAAACCCAGGTTAATAATGTGTTGGCGGTGGCCGATAAGCAGGTAATCAGTATTCCGGCGAGCAAGGTGATGCACGTTACTTTGTCCGATGGCAGTAAGGTATGGCTTAACGCCGGTACGGTTTTTCGCTACCCAAAAACGTTCAATGGCAAAAACCGCGTGGTTGAGTTGGTAGAAGGCAGGGCGTTTTTTGATATCAGGCATCAATCGGCGCACCCGTTTATCGTGATTACCAAAAACCTGAACATTACGGTATTAGGTACATCGTTTGATGTGCGCAGCTACAAAAGTGAAGGTATTACCAAAGTTAGCGTGGTTACCGGTAAGGTGGGTATTACAAGGCCTGCACAGGCCGGAAGCAAAACCATTATGTTATTGCCTAAGCAAGAAATCGTTTTAAGCAACTCGAGCAAGCAGATAATAACCCAAAGAACGCCCGAAGCTGTTGTTAACAGTTGGTGCAATGTGTTTGAGCAGGAAAGTCTGAGCAATGTATTTAAAACGATAGAGAAAGAATACCATATCAAAATCTATGTGGAAGACGAGAAGTTACTGCGCCAGCCGATAACGATCACATTAGATAATCAGCATTTAGACTCGATAATGAAAACACTAAGTTTCACCAAACACTTTAATTACCAAATGGCCAATGACAGTACAGTGATCATCAAGTAAAAATATTTTCCTGCTTAGCAGCTAAGAAAGGAAAAAACCGGGAACACGCGAATGCCCCCGGTAATGAGTTAGCCAATGCATATATGCTTGAGACCCATATACAAAGGCTTTAGTTTAACGAGAATATTAAACCATACAAATATGATAAATTTTTACGGCAAAGTATTGCCCATACTCCGAAAATGCATGCGCATTTCTACAATTATTATCGGCATACAAATATGTTGTACATCCATACTTCTGGCAACCAACATTACGCATGCCCAGGACATGACCTTAGATGTTGATAAGGCGAGTGTAAAGCAGGTATTTAAAAAGATTGAACAGCAGGCTAAAGTAACCTTTGTGTATGATGAGCAGGTTATTGATATGGTGCCCGCGCTTACTTTACACATAAAAAACAAACCCTTAAGCGAGGTTTTGGAGCAGCTGCAAAACCAAACGCTGCTACAGTTTAAAATGGTAGGTAACTTTATAGGCGTTGCCGAAAATACCAATAAGATGCCAAACCTGCTTCCGTCGGCAGTAATGCAAAACGCTGTGCCTATTAAAATCAGCGGTACCGTGCGCGATGCCACAGGACAGGTAATAGCCGGTGTAAATGTGGTTATAAAGGGTACTACAACAGGAACAACCACCAACGTTAACGGGCAATTTACCATAAGTGCCAATATTGGCGATGTGCTTGTTTTTTCGTTTTTGGGATACCAGAAAAAAGAAGTTACCCTAACCGGCCCGGCAGCTTTGAGCATTTTGCTTGATGAAGACTCCAAACAATTAGGCGAGGTTGTGATAACGGCCCTGGGTATAAAAAAGGAAAGAAAAGCGATTGGTTACTCTGTTACCGAAATTAAGGGCGAGGAACTAACCCAAGCCCGCGAGGTAAACGTAATGAACGACATTGAAGGTAAAGTGGCTGGTGTAAACATCAGCCCCACCGCTGGTGGGCCGGGTTCGTCAACTAATGTTATTATACGTGGTGCATCCAGCTTATCTCAAACTAACCAGCCTTTATATGTAGTTAATGGTGTACCAATGGAAAACACCATCAATGCTGCCCCAGGCAACCAATACGATAACCAGGCTGATATGGGCGATGCGATAGGTAATATCAACCCCGATGATATCGAAACCATATCGGTGTTGAAAGGTGCTGCTGCATCTGCATTGTACGGATCGCGGGGTAAAGCGGGTGTTATCCTCATCACCACCAAAAGCGGTAAAGATAGCGGTATCGAGTTTAATTCGAACTATACCATGGAAACCGTTGATAACATGACCAATTGGCAATACGTTTATGGCCAGGGTGCCAATAATATTAAACCTACCGACGCGAACTCGGCATTCCAGTCGGGCCAATCGAGCTGGGGTGGTAAGTTAGACGGATCGTTAGTACCACAATTTGATGGCGTTCCTCGTCCGTATATCGCACAAAAAAACAACTTTAACGAGTTTTACAATACAGGCGGAACAGCGACCAATACCATAGCCTTTAACAAAAGTTTTGAAGGTGGCTCGATCCGTTTTTCGGCAAGCGACCTGACCAACAATTTCATCATACCAAACTCGGGGCTAAACAGGCAAACGTTTAACCTGACCGGTAACTACAACATCAGCAAAAACTTAACGCTTGATGTTAGGAATAACTACATTTTAGAACAAGCGCATAACAGGCCGTTTTTAAGCGACGGCCCGGGTAATTCGAGTTATAACGTTACCTTGCTGCCAACCAGCCTTGATGTAAATACATTAAAGCAAACTACTTTAGCCAGCGGTGCAGAACAATCGTACTCATCAAACGCTTATGCTACCAACCCCTGGTTTGCCGCCGAGGATTTTGTAAACAACACCAACCGCGAGCGTTTGATATCGTCGGCAAGTTTACGTTATAATTTTGATGATGGTTATTTTATACAAGGCCGTGCAGGCCGCGATGCTTATAACGACCGTTATACCGGTGTAGTGCCAACAGGTACCGCATATCGCCCATTGGGTTCGATAACCGAGCAAACCACCGATTTTTCGGACCTGAATGCGGACGTTTTATTTGGCAAAACATTTAAAGTAGGCAATTTTACCATTATACCTAATGTGGGTGGTAGTTACCGCCGTACAAAAATTGAGACTTTTATATTAAATGGCAGCAATTTTTCGGTCCCGTATGTATATGTTATCACCAATGCGAGCCAGCAGTCAACTCCTACCTACACACCTTATGATAAGGAAACAGAATCGACATACGGAACGCTTGAGGTAGACTATAAAAACTTTTTATACATAACAGGTACAGGCCGTAACGACTGGTTTTCGACTTTGGCTACGCCGGGTACAAATAACGCACTTGGTAAGTTTTACCCGGCAGTTAACGGTTCGTTCGTATTCTCTGAACTTTGGCAGCCAGGCTGGTTAAGTTTTGGTAAGATAAGGGCCGGCTACGCCGAGGTAGGCCAGGCAACCGAACCATATAACACCCAATTATCATACAACTTTAACAATGCATCGTTAAATGGTAAACCTTTGGGTATCATATCAAACTTAAACATCCCCAACAGCGGTTTGGTAGCCTCGATAGCTACCGAGTTTGAAATTGGTACAGAGTTGCGCTTTTTAAAGGACCGTTTAAGTTTAGACCTGACCTGTTATAACAAAAACTCCAGCCAGGAAATTGTATATGCCCCCGCTTCGGTAACATCGGGCTATGGCGGCGCTGTATTAAACTTCGGGCAGTTACAAAACCAGGGTATCGAGGTGCTGATATCGGGTACCCCTTTAAAAACAAAAGATTTTCACTGGACAACTATTGTTAACGCTGCCATGAACAACAATAAAGTTGTTTCGCTGGCAGAGGGCCAAACCTCATCACCTATTGGTACATCGCGCTCCGGTAATGGCTTTACACAGGATATTGTAGGCTTGCCCGTTAGCCAGATCATGGCTTTTGATTATAAATATGATGCAAACGGAAAAGTAGTTGTTGATGCAAACAACATCCCTGTTCAGGGCGATTTGAAACCTTATGGCGCTGCTTATGGCAAATGGACCGGCGGCTGGACGAATGAGTTTGCTTACAAGCGCTTTAACCTGTCGTTTTTAATAGATAGCAAATTAGGCGGCAAAGTATTCTCGGCAACGGATTATTATGGTTATGTATTAGGCCTGCACCAGGCAACATTGGTTAACCGTGATGCTTTAGGCACCAATGCGGCTAACTATTATACCACATTGGCCAATAATGTTTCAAGCCTGTTTGTACAGGATGCAAGCTTTATCAAGTTCCGCCAGATAACCTTTGGCTATACTTTCCCGGCAGGCATGTTCCATAATGCGGTAAAAGGTATTAACCTGAGTTTAGTGGGCCGCAACCTTTTCTACATTATGAAGAGGACGGATAACATCGACCCTGAGTCGGACTATACTTCGAACGCTGCAGGTTTAGAACTTGGCGGCGTGCCACCAACCAGAACTTATGGTTTAAACCTAAATGTTAAATTTTAAACTCACAAAGTTAACGATATGAAAAAGATACTTAAATACACCGCGACAGTGCTCGCGGGAATATTGATATGTACCGGGTGCCGTAAGGATTTTGAAACCATAAATACAAATCCGGCAACATATAGCCAGGCTACTTTTGACCCTAACTATTTGCTTACCAGTGCGCAGCTCGGCTACTCGGGCAGTACCGATTTTAGTTATGATACCTGGCGCGCCAATTTAATTTACTGCTCCACCATGATACAGGGCTTTTCGACCGTTATCAGCTACTGGGCGGGCGATAAATACATTTTGAACTCGGGTTATACCGCTGCTTACTGGGGCTTTTCGGGCGGAACGCCTACCGGCGGCGACGGCGCTTACCCGGAGCAGGTTAGGCCGATAGTCGATTTGGTACAATCAACAACAGGTAAACCTCAATATGCCAATCTGCACCAGATAGGCCGTTTAATGAAAGCGCTGATATTTGAGCGTATAACCGATCTGTATGGCGATGTACCTTACTCGCAAGCGGGGTTGGGTTATTATGACAAGGATTATTTTCCGGTTTATGATAAGCAACAAGCGATTTATACCGACCTGCTAAACGAAGTAAGTGATGCAACAACCCAGTTAAGTTTAACCGGCGATGTACCATCGGGAGATACCTATTACGCGGGAAATATTGCCCAGTGGAAAAAATTTGGTAATACTTTGATGCTGCGTATAGCCATGCGGTTAAGCAAAATCGATCCGGTAACGGCACAGGCTTATGCAACCAAAGCTGTTGGCAATACTTTTACCAGCAACAGCGATAATGCATTTATTTTAGGCGATGCAACCGGCGGCCGTACAACAGTTAACCGCAACAGCCAGATATTATTGGGTGATGGCGGCCAGGAAAATTTTTACACCCGCTGGAGCGCAACGATGATAAACCAGTTGAAGAGCACCAATGACCCGCGTTTAAGCGCCATTGCTGTAACCAACCTATATGTAAATGATGCTACCAAAACTCAAAATCCGGCTGCAAATTCATCAGCGGCGGTGCAAAAAGGTATGCCTAATGGTAAAGACCTGAGCGCTGTACCGGCACAGGCGATCTATTCCGATCCAAGCTATACAACTTTTACCGATTACTCATCACCGGCACCGGCGCTGATAAAACGTAACGGCCCTACATTCGTACTAACTTATGGAGAATCGGAGTTGTTATTAGCCGATGCCGCCCAGCGTTTTGGTATAGCAGGCAGCGCAGCGCAACATTACCACGATGGTGTTAAAGCATCCATCACTTACCTGAGCCAGTATGACCCGGCAGCTACTATTACCGATGCTGCTGCTGAGGCTTATATTACGGCTAATCCATACAATCCGGCCAACGGCTTACAGCAGATCAATACCCAATACTGGGTATTAACCAACACCATGCTTGATTTTTATGAATCATGGTCGAACTGGAGAAGAACCGGTTTCCCTGTATTGACGCCGGTTAATTATCCGGGCAACGCAACAAACGGCACCATCCCGCACCGTTTCCCCTACCCTATAATTGAAGCAGGTACCAACACTGCTAATTACAACATAGCACACAATGGTGTAGTTGGTGGCGATGTACTAACATCTCACGTATGGTGGGATAAGTAGTTAGATTTGATGATTGAGAATCCCCGCTTGGGCGGGGATTTTTTATAAATAATATCCCTGTAAAATTACTAGACTTCGAAATCCGCTGTATGGCACGTTTAAACTTATTAGAAGAAACACGGTACGAAAAATTACCGGTAACCGTATATCCCGATCAAAAAAAGGCATCCATAGCCGTAGCGCACAGGATAGCTAAACTGATAAAAGACAAAGCAGCTAAAAATAAAAAAGCCGTATTGGGCCTGGCAACAGGTGTAACCCCGATTAATGTTTATAACGAACTGGTGCGCATGCACCGCGAAGAGGGCCTGAGCTTTAAAAACGTAATTACCTTTAACCTGGATGAATATTACCCCATGGAAGCAACGGCCGTACAGAGCTATGTTACTTTTATGAACGAGAATTTATTTGCTCATGTTGATATAAATAAGGCGAATATTCATATCCCCGACGGGATGTTGAGCAAGGAAGAAGTAGCCGCTTTTTGTTTGAACTATGAAAAACAAATAGAGGCGTTGGGAGGGTTGGACCTGCAAATATTAGGCATAGGCCGTACAGGCCATATCGGCTTTAACGAGCCTGGCTCGGCGCCAAACTCCGGTACGAGAATAGTTACCCTGGATGATCTGACCAGGAATGATGCCTCGCGCGATTTTGGTGGTAAGGCCAATGTGCCTGCCAAGGCGATAACGATGGGTATCGGCACGATATTTAAGGCCCGCGAAATTATTTTGATGGCCTGGAGCAAAAAGAAAGCACCGATTATTAAGAAAGCTGTGGAAGGTGAAATGTCGGGCGAGGTGCCGGCAACCTATTTGCAGCAATCGGATAATGTGGAATTTGTGCTGGACGAAGATGCAGCATCAGACCTGACCCGTTTTGATACACCCTGGCTGGTAAAAGATTGTATATGGAACGACCAGCTTAAAAAGAAGGCGGTGATATGGCTGGCTACCAGGCTTAAAAAACCTATACTAAAACTTACCGAAGAAGATTACAATAACCACGGCATGGCGCAACTTGCAGTTGAGCAGGGCCCGGTCTATAATATAAACATCGACATATTTAACAAGCTGCAACACACCATTACCGGTTGGCCGGGAGGTAAGCCCAATGCTGATGATTCGCAGCGGCCGGAGCGTTCCAGGCCGGCTAAAAAGCGCACGGTTATATTTTCGCCGCACCCGGATGATGATGTGATATCGATGGGGGGGACGTTTATCCGCCTGGTTGACCAGGGGCACGATGTGCAGGTGGCCTACCAAACAAGTGGTAATACGGCGGTTTGGGATGATGACGTGCTGCGGTATGTAGAATTTGCTATCGATTTTAACCATAGCAAGGGGAACGATACCGAAGGTTTGAAAACGACTTACGAAGGCATGCGTAAATTTATGGCTAAAAAGCAGCCTAACCAGGTAGATACGCAGGTGATAAGGGATGTTAAAGGTTTTATCCGCAAAAGCGAAGCCATAGCCGGGGCAAGGTATGCCGGTTTGCCCGATGACCATATCCATTTTATGGCGCTGCCTTTTTACGAAACCGGGAAAACGCAGAAGAACTCAGTTGGCGAAGCGGATATATTACTTACTATCGAGCTACTCCAAAAAATAAAGCCACAACAAATATTTGCCGCCGGCGATTTTGCCGACCCGCATGGTACACATGTAGTTTGCTTTAACATCATACTTGCAGCCCTGAACCGCTTAAAAGTAACCGAAGACTGGGTAAAAGATTGCTGGCTATGGATGTACCGCGGCGCGTGGCACGAATTTGACACCTACGAGATAGAGATGGCTGTGCCGCTATCGCCGCAGGAAGTGGTACGTAAACGGAACGCTATATTTAAGCACCAGTCGCAAAAAGACAGGCCGGTTTTCCCGGGAGATGACGCACGTGAGTTTTGGGAACGCGCCGAGGACCGCAACCGCGATACCGCCCGTTGTTACGATGAACTTGGCCTTGCCGAATACGAAGCCATGGAGGCATTTGTAAGGTATAAATACTGATGCACGCCACATACTTAAAAAGCCGGTTTATAAACGCATTATTTATGCCGGTTGTGCTTATGTTGATGGTTTGTACGCATACGGTATTGGCGCAAAGGCCGCAAAATGAAGCATCAATACAAACGCTTAGCTTAACTTTTAAGGTTGAAGCCAATAACTACGGGGGCAAGCCGCAATCGCGGTGCTCGTTATTGTTTGCGGTTGCCGATAAATGGAAGCTGCCCGCAAATGGCTGGAAGATATATTTCAGTTTTGCGAGGCAGATCTTGGCAACATCGGTGACGGGTGGTTTACAGATAAGGCATATTAACGGAGATTTTTTTTGTATTTCGCCCACCGCTGATTTTAAAGGGATAGAGGCAGGCAAATCGCTAAGTACCGGGTTTACATCCAGCGAATGGCTTATTAACAAAACAGATTCGCCTGATGGGTTTTATTTGATCTGGGATAATGCGCCAGGCAAAACATACCGGATAGATAAGGTAAAGATGCTGCCTTTTGAAACCGCGGCGCAATATATGCGGTCGCCGTTGGATAAGATTGGGGTTAGTACGGCCGAATCTGTTTTTGCTGAGAACCAAAACATCCGTGATATACCAGGGGATAGCTTGGTGAAAGTGTTTCCCACGCCGGTGGCTTATAAAGAATTGCCGGGTAGTTTTGTGCTGGATGGGGGCGTCCGGGTTAAATCGGATCCTGAGTTTAAGTCGGAACAAGGGTACCTCAACCAAACTTTGAACAGTCTTTTGCTTCCCGCCAAGGGTAAAACGGATAGGGTTATCCTGTTACAGCAAAAACCAATGGCTGACGAAGCGTATGAGTTGACGGTTGGCGATAGGCAAATTACCATTTCTGCATCATCCGGCGCGGGTATTTTTTATGGGATACAATCGTTGAAAACAATGATGGCCCCGGGGGCTTATCGGCGCAAGCAAAAAAACATTACCATTAAACATGTTGAAGTGAGTGATGTGCCGAGGTTTGGTTACCGGGCTTTAATGTTGGATGTGGCACGTAATTTTCAGCCTAAAAAGGAGATATTGAAGCTGCTGGATGTGATGTCGTTATACAAACTGAATGTGTTGCATTTTCATTTAACGGATGATGAAGGCTGGCGGCTGGAGATACCGGGATTGCCGGAGTTGACAACGATTGGCGCAAAGCGGAGCCACACCCTTAGCGAGACTGACAGGTTACAACCGGGTTTGGGCTCTGGGCCGGATGTTGGGAATGCCGCAGGCAGCGGTTATTATAGCAAGGCTGACTTTGTGGAGATCTTGAAATATGCTACGGCACGGCATATCAAAATTATCCCTGAAATTGAGAGCCCGGGGCACGCGCGGGCGGCAATTAAAGCGATGGATGCGCGGTATAAGAACTTTGCTAAGCTTGGGCAGATGGTCGCAGCCGAACAATATTTGCTGCATGATTGGAAGGATACTTCGCGGTACACGTCGGTGCAGTATTATAATGATAATGTGGTTGATGTATCGTTGCCGTCGACCTACCGGTTTGTAAACAAGGTTACGGATGCTTTGGTACAAATGTACCGCGAAGCGGGCGCACCATTGCAAACTATACATTATGGTGGCGATGAGGTGCCTGTTGGAGCCTGGCAGGCTTCGCCTGCCTTTAATAGTTTGATGCAGCGGGATACCGGCATCCACACGACCGATGACCTTTGGCTTTACTATTATAGGCAGATCAATAAAATTTTAAATATCTATCACCTATACCTTACCGCCTGGGAAGAAACGGGCCTTGTTAAGCAGGTTATTAATAATCAAAAAGCAAACGTGGTTAATAAGGGCCTGCTTGGGCGGGATGTGCGCCTGGAAGTTTGGAACAATGTATTAGGCTGGGGCGCTGAAGATTTAGCTTATAAGCAGGCTAATGCAGGCTATAAGGTTATCTTATCATGCGTATCAAACCTGTACTTTGATATGGCTTACGATAAAGCTTTTGATGAGCCGGGTTATTATTGGGGCGGCTATGCCGGCCTTGATAAAGTGTTCAAATTTATCCCTTACAACTACTTTAAAAATACTACGGAAGATAGGATGGGCATTCCGCTTAATAAGGCTTACCTGCAATCAAAAGAGCAACTCACAGAAACCGGGAAAGCCAATATTGTTGGTCTGCAGGGTGCTTTATGGGGCGAAACTTTGAAAAGCCCGCAGCGTATGGAATATATGTTGCTGCCCAAGTTGCTTGGGCTTGCTGAGCGGGCTTGGAGCGCCGATCCGGAATGGGCCGCAGAAGCTGATTCGACAAAAGCTAAAGCTTTATATGATGAAGATTGGTCGCGGTTTGTGAATACGCTAGGGAAAAGAGAACTGCCGCGGTTAGACCACTATGTGGGGGGCTTCGTCTACCGTATTCCAAAAGCAGGGGCCATATGGATTAACAATACGCTTGTCGCTAATTCACAATTGCCGGGCTTTACCCTGCGTTATACCCTGGATGGTAGCTTGCCCAATGTGCATAGCACCCCCTATAAAAAACCGGTGCCCAACTGTACAGGCTGTATTATCAAGATCGCGGTATTTAGTAACAATAACCAGAGCGCCACCGTTATGCCGGCTGGTAATAAAACAGTTCAATAGACTTCAGGTCTTAACCTACAACAAAATTGCCATAATAGAAATTTTCAATCCAAGCTACAACCTTTAATGTTTTGTAAATTAATTAGTTAGACCACTGATAGTGCAATGATATGGTTGGGCAATACAAGGCAGAAAATCAGGTTTGTTTAAACATTGTTTTAACAAAAAAAAGAAAGGCAGTCACTTGTTATCGTAACTGCCTTATTTTGAGGTAGACGGAACGAGTCAAGTCTCGAACTTTATCAATGATTTAAAGGCAATTTCAAAGATTACTCATTTGATAAAATCTATGAACCAGCAAATTAAACAGAGAATCAATTAATTTTCAATCACTGCTTTTTTTTCAGCTCCGTTATTAAATTCATATTTTGATTTAGCGTTTGTGACTTTGCTATGTTTTAATTGGATGTTCGCGGCCCTGTCGCCATTCACGTTTACAAACAAGTCTGTGGGGTCAATACTTTTAATGTCATCCATTACAATGTCTTTACTGTTTTCAATATTGATCAGTTTTTTCTGATCGCGTATCTGTAGGGTAACATTTTTCAGATTAATGCCCCGTGCTTCTATTAGCTCAACGCCCTTGTTTGCTTTGATGGTGATATTATCAAGATAAATATTCTTAATGCTCATTTCGGGTAAGCCACGCACAAGCATCGCCTTTCCGGCACCGTTACATACTACATTACTCACGTAAAAGTTACGGAATTGCGGTGTTCCCTCATTAACAGGTGGGATCTCTTTTAAACCCAATGTTGAACCGGCTTTGCTCATATAATACATATCGAATAAAATAGCTTCGTAAGCAATGTTACGCATGCTGATGTTTTTGATATAGATATCCTCAACAATACCACCCCGACCGCGCACGGTTTTAAAACGTAAACCAATGTCAGTACCTATAAAAGTACAATCTGATACAAAAATATTCTTTGCCCCACCACTCATTTCGCTCCCGATCACAAAGCCACCATGCGCGCGGTATACCACATTGTTACGGATAACCAAGTTCTCGGTCGGTCTGCCACGCTTTCTTCCCATTTCGTCCCTGCCCGATTTGATACAGATAGCATCATCACCGGTATCAAAGGTGCTGCCTTCCACCAATACATTCCTGCACGATTCGATGTCTATCCCGTCGCCATTCTGTGCATAAAAGGGGTTTTTTACGTGCACAGCCTGCAGGGTCACATCTTCGCAAAGCAGCGTATGGATACACCAGGCGGGTGAGTTCTGAAAAGTAACATCCTGTAATAATATTTTTTTACAATTGGTAAGCACCAGCATATTAGGGCGGTAAAAGTCCTTGTATTGAGCGTAGTCGCTCAAAGTTTTACCAGGTTGCAAATTAATAACATCCTTTACCATATTAGCCCTTTCGTAGCCTTCAGAAGGATACCAGGTACTACTTTCAGCACTTACTACGCCACCCGAGGCTATCAATTTTTTCCATTCCCTTTCGGTGAGGCTATCCTTTGCAACCGCGCGCCAGGCACCACCGTTAGCATCTAATATGCCACCGCCGGTTATGGCAATATTCTCCAAATCGGTGCCTGATAATGGCGACTCGTTGCGTGGTGAAGGATGGCCTTCAAAATTTCCTTCAATTAAGGCATATTGGCTTTTATCATCGGTAAATTGTACAAATGCAGCACGATCGATATGCAAGTTCACATTGCTTTTTAATATTATAGGACCTGTTAACCATAAACCTTGGGGTATCAAAACCACACCACCACCTTGGGCGTTGCAGGCGCTAATAGCCGCGTTAATGCTTTTTGTGTTTAGCGTAAGGCCATTAGACGTTGCCCCATATTTTATAATGTTAAATGTATCTTTTTTAAACGTTGGCAGGGCGGCTTTGGGAAGGTTATTCCAACTGTATTTGTCTTGTGCTGCCGCGTGTTGAAATACAAAGAATGATATAAAATAACAGGTAATCAGGGTCGCTTTTTTCATTGTAAATATTCAAGTTGCTTTTTACTCAAAATCCTTAAAAAAACCTATTGATTGTATTTTATGCTTTGAGGGTCCCAACCCGGAAAGATATTCTTTATTGTCAGTTTATCCGCTTCGGCGGCAGTTAACTGTTTCGCCCATGTAACGCGCCCAGGCGCGGCAGAACCCGGGCCATAATTTTGATATTCAGCATATCGTGCGGTCTTATAGCTTTCGGTCTTGTTCCAGTTGCTCCAGCCTTCGGGTTTAACCTGCTGGCCGATATAACAATGCATGTAAACCACCATGGCATAAGGGCGCCATGGCCTACCCAGCGAAACCATGTGCAAGGCGCTGTCGCCTGTCAATGTGCAATCGTTAAAAATAAAGCCGTATTGATGGCTTTGTGGTGTTGACGCCGCTGTAATATGCGAGTTCTTTTTACTGTGGATGTGGCAGCTTTCGAACCAGGCTGTTGCCGCGCCAAATATAAAGTCGGTAGTGCCCTCGATATAGCAATTTTTATAATACTGCTGGCTGTTCTCGCTATTTAGGAAAAGGATGTCCTGGTTGCCAATAAACCTGCAATTCATAAATACGGCCCTGTCGCCCCGCGCCTCAACTGCAACAGCCTGGCCTGCCGTAAACCCCGCGTCGTTACGAAAGGTGATATCCTGGGCAATAAAATCGTTGGCATTCATTTGAAAACTGAAAGATGTGCGTGTGTTTATGCTATCGCCTTTTGCGGAGACCTTGCCGGGGTGGTCGTCATAGGTCAATATGGTGCCAAAGCGCGACTCGCCAACAAGCTCTACAAAGTTTTTACCCGAGTCAAGGTGAAGTTTTTCCCTGTATAAGCCGTTTTTTATGTAGATCACTATCCGGGTGGCGTTATTTGCCGGGACTGCATTAAATGCCGATTGTACGGTCTTGAAATCGCCGCTTCCATCAGCAGATACAATAATTAACTTTTTTGTTTGGGCAAATGCCTGCGTGCAAATAAGGCATATCAATATTAAAATCGCTTTTTTCATCGTCATTAGTATTTCGGATCCCATCCGTTCAGGATCAGTTTTTTGGTATATATCTTTGCTTCGTCGTCTGTCAGCTGGTGCGACCACGGAATGCGCTTATCGGGCTGAAACCCCGGCCCGGTATTTTTGTACTCGGCGTAATAAGCGGTCTTGTCGCTTTCGGTGCCATGCCAGTTATCCCAACCTTCGGGCTTTATAACCTGGCCCAGATCGCAGTATAGGTAAACTACTTTGGCATAAGGCCGCCATGGCCGGCCTAACGAAAACGTATTATCAGGCGCACTGCCGGTTATATTGCAATGCATAAAAACATAGCCGTATTTGGTTGTATCCAATGTAGATGCCGCAGAGATATACAAACCACCCTTTTTGCAAAAAATACTGCAGTTTTCAAAAAGGGCTGTGGCAGCTCCGAATATAAAATCGGTGGTTCCTTCTATGTAACAGTCTTTGTAGTATTCGCGCGTGCCGCCGCCGTTGGTGTAAATGGTATCCTGGAAACCCAGGAAACGACAATTATAAAAAGCGGCTTTATCGCCTTTAACATAGATAGCCAGTGCCTGGCCTACCGGCCCGGCTGAGTTTTCGAAAGTGATGTTTTTGGCTGTGAAGCCGGAGCCGTAAACATAAAAACTGGCCGTACGCGATGTGCCTAAAGCTTTTCCGGTCGAATCGAGCCGCAAAGCATAGTTATCAAAGGTAAGAACTGTAGTCATGGCGTCTTCGCCAATTAAGGTAATATTGTCCTTGGTTACCGGTACAACGATGCGTTCTTTATAAGTGCCTTTTTTTACAAATATCTCGGTAACTGTAGTGCTGCTATCGGCAACAGCATCAACAGCTTGCTGCACTGTTTTATAATTGCCGCTGCCATCCTGGGCTACTACCAGGCGCTTTTGGGCATTTACCTGGATGCTAAAAACAATCCCTATAATTATCAATAAAGACTTTTTCATTTTGCCTGTGGGTTTACTGTTGGTGCATTAGTACCTTTAACAATATGATCGGCCAGCGGAATATGCTGCGCTTTGAGATCGTTCAATACGATCTGAGCCATCTTACGGGCACCGTATTCGTTAAAATGAGTATTATCGTGGCGCCCTAACGGATAATTAGGATGCTCGGCCGAATCAAGCTCCATAAATAATAGCTTCGACCTGTCGGGGCCTAATTGCTGGTAATAGTCTCGGCTCATTTTATCCAGATCAATTACCGGCACTTTATATTCGGCGCCGATCTCGAATACGGCTTTAGTATACGGGATGTGCGTTTCTTTTGCTTTGCCGTCTTTATCGAAGCCTCTACGGCTAACCGGTGTAATTAAAATAGGGATAGCATTTTTAGCACGTGTCTCGGTAATAAACTTGATCAGGTTAACTTTATAATCGGGCACGGGCGTATACCTGTCGGCATATTGTGGCGGCGGACCCTCGTCGTTATGCCCAAATTGCATCAACACATAATCGCCGGCGTTAAGGCTATCGGCAATAGGTTGCCAGCGGTTCTCAGCTAAAAATGTGCGGGTGCTGCGGCCACCTTTTGCCCGGTTATCAATAGTTACGCCTTCATCAAAATAATTGGCAAAAGGCATACCCCAGCCATTTATGGGAAATTGTTTGGTGGGGTATAAACACATGGTTGAGTCGCCGATGAGGTAAACCTTTATTTTACGGGGTGGAGATAATGTAAACGACATGAGCAACAAAACGCCGCATAGCATGGCGCACAAATATTTTTTATCTTTCATAGGTCAGTATGTTATTTAATTCCAAAATGCGAGATCACTATCCTGTTTGTTAAATCCAGCTTCATGGATTTGATATCAGCCAAAACCATTTCGGCAACCTTACGCGCACCTAATTCGCTAAAGTGCGTATCATCACTTTTCCCGTCGGGGTAATTAGGATTTTCGCCGGGTGCGAGGTAATTAAAAAGCATCTTCGAATCATCAACCCCAAACTTTTGTATCAATGCCTGTGCTTCCATATCCAGGTCGATCAATGGCACATTTTGTTCGGCAGCAACTTTCCTAACCAAAGCCGAGTAAACATTGTGTGTGCCTTGCACTTTGCCTTCGCTATCAAACTTACGGCGGGCAACCGGGGTTATTAAAACAGGTATGGCGCCTTTGCTGCGTGTTTCGGTTACAAATTTAACAAGGTTAGCGGTATAGTCAGCCTCGGGTGTATAGGTCGCTTTAGTGGGTACTTCATCATTATGCCCAAATTGTATCAATACATAATCGCCGGCGTTCAGGTTGTCCGAAATTGAACTCCATAAACCTTCTGCGATAAACGACTTTGTACTACGCCCGTTTTTAGCAATATTTTTTACCGTAACAGTGGAATCAAAAAATGCATGAAATGGAATGCCCCAACCCGTTTCGGGATAAGCTTTGACTGCCTTATCAGACATGGTGGAATCGCCGGCAAGGTAGACTGTGACGTGACCAGGCGGTATCCAAAAAGACATGAAAAGCACTGCAAAAAGGCAAAAAACGGACAACTTCAACTTAAAAAACGGATATTTCATTATTAGCAGATAAAAATAAAAAATACAAAGGTTACCCAAAGGTAATCTTTGTATCAATAATTATTGGTTAATATCCATAATCTTGCGTCAACACGCCAAATCATCGGTTCCACATTTATCTATAACATTTTTGAAACTTCGGCCAATCATTAAGCAACGTAACTATATAAGATGTTTCCAGTTCAGTAAACGTTACAACATTTTCCATAATGGTGATTTTCGCACATTTTGTGTTTGAAACTTTTTTGTAGATAGGTGTTATTTACATATTTCGGCTGAAAACGGTTGCTGATTTTTGATAAAAAATACAACCATGAAAAAAAATCTTTTAGGGGCCTTTATCGTCCTGGTAATGCTGGCTGCAACCAATAGTAGCTTTTGCGTTCCAAACAGCTTGCCGGGCTACGAGAAAATACTGACTAGCTTTATAGATAGTTATACCAAATCCGATTATAAAAAGCTAAATGATATCCTGAGCGATGATGCCTGTGTTAAAATTCCGCGTGCCGAAAAAGTAATTATACAACGTAAATCAAGTTTGGTTGATGAGATGCGTGAAGAAAAAGGTACTATGCAAGCCTGTACGAGTAAATATGAAGTTATTGCCCATACCGACGCGATTGTTATTGCCAGGGTTGATTTTCAATATGAAAATTTTAAGGAACAGAATTTTGTGACATTAGAAAAGAATGACAATAAAGAATGGAAGATTACCCAAATTTGCAAGGTTTTTCAAAATACCGATAAGCCTGTAGCGCCTTTAGGTAACAATAGTATGTCAGCCAAGATTAACTAAATTAACAAAAATGAAAAAAGGCGTAACATAAATCTATTATTTACGTCTGATAAGTAGGGTAACCTGCGCTCGCACAATGTTGCCTTTTCGGGGAATGTTAAAATAGTAAACTATCCTCAATTCATGGTATTCGGATTGCCTTGAGATGAGGAGATTAAAGCTTTTTTTAAGTGTGCTAATAAGTTTGAAAGCGTATACATGTACATAATTTCGGTTTAGGGCCATTAATATTAAAGGCCTTTTTAGGTTGAGTAAATTGGGATACATTGTTTTAATGCAGAAAGGGCGCTAATGGGCAAGAGAAAATACCAATAATAACAAAAAGGAACGCCCGTATTGACATGGTGTAGAGGGGCGCATCACAGATGCAAGAGTTAGTCAGAATGCCATGAATTTATGATTTATAACAACCAACATCACCTATGGACGATAGTGCCGCCATTAAGATCGTAATTATTGAAGTTGATGAAATTATACGAACTAATTATGCGTTTTTAATTGGGCAAACCCGGGATTACCAGGTTATAAATACGTACCCTTCATTTGATGAAGCAACTAAAACGCTTGTCATTGATGATCCGGACGTTATATTACTTGACATTGAACTACCCGGCACTAACGGTATTGAAGCTATCCCCAAAATAAGGAAGCTTTTGCCTGATGTTCATATTCTGATTTTAACGGTGTATGAGTCTGAAAAAATAATTTTTGAGGCATTATCAAACGGCGCTTCAGGTTATTTAACAAAAAATACACCGGTTAACAAAATAATAGAATCCATAAAAGAGGTTAAGGAAGGCGGTGGCCCCATGAGCGTAAGTATTGCCCGTGTAGTTATCAATTCGTTTCGTAAAAACCATAATTCACCACTTTCAAAAAGGGAAACACAAATACTCGACCTCATTTGCAATGGCAAAGGCAGGCGACAGATAGCCCAGGAACTATTTATAGATCTGGAAACAGTGCGTACACACATCAAGAACATCTATGTTAAATTGGATGTAAATTCGCGCGCTGCAGCTATTGAGGCCGCCCGTAACAACAAGTTAGTGTAGCAGATTACATGGTTGCCATTACTGCTTTACAACCATTTTCTTTAATGTAACGAATTTGTTGTGGGCAATCTTCAAAAATCACCCTTTTAGGGGGATATAAGCACTATGTTTATAGTTTAACTTTGGAGTACTATACTATGAATGGCGCCCATTGCCGTCCCTTTCTTTAGGTAACTGACCAAACCTGCTTGTCTTACAAAATCAATTTCATCAATACTTGGAAATAGCGCGTCTATGCACATTAAGTACATTTCGGTTTTTGTGAACAATATGGAAACCGGTGTAGATTTTTTTAAAAATAAGCTTGGATTTAAGGTGGTAAACAACGGCACCATCAACGGAACGGACTATACCGTTATACAAATTAACGACCTGTTCCTATCATTGACCGTAACAGAACCGGGATCGGGCTTCAAAACACGATTAATACTAAATACCAGCGATTGCCTTAAAGACTACCATAATTTAAAAACAGCAGGTGTAAACTTCAAAACAGAGCCGCAATATTTAACAGTGGGGCTGGCTGCAGAGTTTAGTGATGACTCTGATAACCAATATATTTTATTGGAAGAAAGAAATTATGATGATGTATAACGATTAAGATGGATTACGCGATAACCCTTAAAAATAATAACAAAATATTTTACGAAACCCGCGAGCATCGCTATGAAATGAAATGCACCGAGGATTTCAATCTTAGGTTTGCCTTAAAGGGTAACGAGATTTACCGTTTGGGAAGGCGCGAACTTTCTATTCATCCCGACTCGTTCCTGATCATGAACAAAGGGACGCAATATATTAGTAAAATAGACAGTAATAGCCCTGTCGAATCTCTCACTCTTGCTTTCGATCAAAAGTTTGTTAACAATTTCAACGCGTGTTATCATAGGTCGCATAGCAAACTGTTAGAGTATACCGGCTCAGATACCGGGTTTGATATGGACTTTAACGAGACGATATACCCTTTTAACGGAGACCTGCGCTTTAATATTCAGCATCTCAAAAACAACCTGGAAGAGGGCTTACAAGATGAATTACTGATCAACGAGTACCTGCACCATTGTCTTATAAACTATTATAGGGTTTATCACAGCGAAGTGCTTAACAAGGCCGAAAAACTGGGCTTTACCAACCGGAGCACCAAGGTGGAGATCATGAAAAGGTTAAATCTTGCCAAAGAGTACATGTATACCAATTACAATCAAAATATAGCGCTTGAAGATCTGGCCAGGCATTCGTGCTTGTCGGTAAATCACCTTTTGCGCACCTTTAAACAAGCATTCAATTTATCGCCTCACCAGTTTTTAATTCAGCTACGGCTACAGAGGGCAAGGTTACTGTTAAAAACCACTTCGCATACCATTAACGAAATAGTGCTTATGGTAGGTTTTGAATGCCCCAGTTCGTTTATCAGGCTCTTTAAAAACAAGTTTAATATTACCCCTCTAAAATTTAAGCAAATGGTTGCTTAAATGGCTATATTGTTTTTGGTAACAGTTGTTAACCTGATATTTATAAAAGTGATTTCTACATATTATACTACTGCTACAGCCTTTATCTTTAACCTGATTTAGATATATCGTTAATATTTAGATCAATTAATAGTTAAAAAAGTCAGCCACGCGAGGTGGGTGACTTTTATTTTTTTATAGGTAAGCTAAGCCTTGTAAAAGCAACCACTCAATGTATTTTATCACCTCTGAAATAAAAAAGCCATCCGTTAATTAACGGATGGCTTTTTTGTAGTGCCAAATTCAGGCTTTATTAATAGCCTGGATTTTGCAAGATGCCTGGGTTAAAGGTAAGTTCAGCCTGGGGGTAAGGCAGTTGAAATCTGTAATCGCCCGCGGCCAATGTTAAAATAGTTGGCGGAGTACCTGTTCCGTCAAATTTTTCACCATTATTTGAACGTTGTACCGGTAAATTTAAACGTTTCAAGTCCCAAAACCTATCACCTTCAAATGCCAGTTCAAGTCTTCTTTGCTTCAATATTTCGGTTAAAAGGGCTGCTCCAGTCAAGCCCTCGTCCGTGGCGGGATTATACCCGGTGTAACGGTTACTTTTGAGCAAAACTAAGTCGGCTATGGCCGCGATGGTTGCGCCTGTTCTGTACTCAGCTTCCATCCTGTTTAACAAAACTTCGGCAGTTCTTATTACTTTGCCATCAACCACACCAGCCGGATTCGAAGTATTTGGATTCGGGATGCCGATACCCAATTCGGGCGGGCCTGATCTGCCGGCGTATTTGATGATGTGATTGTACAGCGTACCATTGTAATAATTGGTTTGGAAATAAGATGTTTTTCTAACATCATTAGCAGCATACATATTGTACAAACCAAAATCAGGGAGGTATTCTGATTTATAACCGTTTTGAGTAGAGCCAGCCGATGGGCGCGAAGTGAACTGATAATAGTTTACGCCCTGGGAGTTAACGTTATCGATACTGGTGTTTTTAACCTTGAACAATACAGATCCATCTGCTGAAGGATCGTCTATCCAAATGGCGTTGAAACTGGCAATGCCTGGCAAATTAGGACTTGCTCCCAAGGCATTGTTGGCCTCAGTTATACAGTTGGCATAGTCGCCTTTATACAAATAAACTCTCGATAGCAAACCTTCTACCGCTTCCTTGTTCATTTGGATGTTGGTATTTACAGATGTAGGGTTGATCAAAGCTTTTGCAGCAACCAAATCTGCTATAACCTTACCATAAAAACCCTGCAAAGGCTCGCTTGGCGGCACATTGGTTGCGTCGGTAGTGGTTACATAAGGCAATGTAAAATCGGTAGGTGATGCATTGAGGTAAGTTTTGCTGTACACCCGGGCCATATCAAAATAAACAAGGGCCCTTACCGCGTAAGCCTGCCCGGTAGCATCATCCCTAAATGAACCCGGAGCAATACTACCTATGTTTTCTAATATAGCATTAGCCCGCCTGGTTATGGTATAACCACTGGTAAACAAACCGTATGTGCTGGTTGAGTTATAAGTGTAGTTGTAATACGGCGTTTTTAAGCTTTGCCTTCCCACCTGGTCGAGCACTGCGTTATCTGCTAAAACATCCGCCAGGATATTCCATGTCCCGCTTACAAAATATGACCCTGATGTTCTTAAACCGGCATACATCCCGAGTACATCTTGCGTAACACCTGCCGGCGTTGTAAAAGCCTGTTGTGTTGCAATAGCGTTATTCGGGTACAAGTTAAGATCCGATTTGCTGCATCCGGCCGATACCCCTATTAAAAGGGCCGCCAGTGCTGTTGTATATAATATCTTTTTCATAAAATTTCCTGATAACTAAATTTAAAATCTAACATCTACACCAAAAGTATAGCTCCTGATAGGGGGGTATCCGTACTGATAAAGACTGCCCGAAAAGCTGGTGGTTTCCCCCGCTTCCGAAACCTCCGGATTGCCATGAAATTTTGTCCATACATACAGGTTTGTACCTTGAGCAAAAAACCTCAGGTTATTAATGTGTGCACGTTTTGTCCATTCCTTTTTAAAGGTGTAACCTAAAGTAGCATCTCTCAGCTCAAGGTAATCGCCCTTTTCCAAAAACTTGGTTGTAGTATATTCAACCTGCTGCGATGCATCAAGTGCATTTGGAAACTCAGTCACATCACCTGGTTTTCTCCAGTAATTTTCGGCTGACGTAAATAAGTTTTGTGTGTAATCGCCGGCATTAGTTGCATCCTGGTAAGGTACGTTATAAATATAGTTACCACCAGAGTAGTAGAAGCTGGTCGAAAAATCAATGCCTTTATAGGTTACCGTAGTTCCGAAACTGCCAAAGTATTTAACGAGGGCCGATTCGCCACTTATAACCTGCGATTGGCTGCCACTATAGGTTTCTGTCGTGCTTCCGTTAATATTAGCATATACTTCCTTACCATCAGCAGGGTTCACGCCCAGATCTTTAACCATATAAAACACGTTGATCGGCTCGCCCACAACTAATTTTGACAGGCCGTTTGCACTGACCCCGTTTGCATTGTTTGAGTAAAGCTGTGTTACCGAATTATTATTGTGGCTGTAACTTGCATTTACTGTCCATTTTAAACCTTTACTGCGTACAATATCATAGCTTGCCGCAAGCTCAACACCCTTATTTCTCACAGCACCTACGTTACCGGTATACGATGAAAAACCGGTAGTGGCAGAAACGTTAACCGGGTAAAGTAAATTTTTATTGGTCCGGTCATAGTAATCAATTTCGCCGGTTAAGCGTGAATCGAGAAAGCCATAGGTGATACCCAGATCTTTGGCAAGGCTTGTTTCCCATGTTAAATTAGGATTAGCCAAGGTAGACGGCACAGATGTAACCTGGTTATTATATTTGGTTGTTAATGAGTACAGACCCAGTGCCTGGTACAATGGTATGTTGTTGTTACCCGATGTACCGTACGATGCGCGCAGTTTTAATTCGCTTACCCAGTTTGGCAGGGTGAAAAGTTTTTCGTTTTTCAAATCCCATGCAGCACCAACAGCACCAAAGTTGGCAAACTGTACATTGGCCCCGAACAATGACGAACCATCCCGACGACCGCTCACATTGATAAAGAAACGTTTATCATAATCGTAAGCTGCGCTGGCAAAATAAGATATCAGCGAGTATTGTGTTAACGAAGTTGAAGCTTTGGTTGGCGTGGCCGCGTTTTCTAAAGTGGTTTGCTGTGCCGAAGGGAATCCTCTTCCAACTGCATCAAGGGTGTATGTGTTATCCTTGTCATACTCGTTGCCAATTAACAAATTGATAGAGTGATGAGTGCCAAACGTTTCGTTCCAGTTAGCAGTATTGGTAAAGGTATATAACAGATCCTGCTGTATCTCGTCTTCTTTTTGGTTGTAGCCTAATATATTGGCCAGGTTTGACCCCGGTTCCAAATACGACTGATAATTTAATGTATTATAGTCAAGAGCGAACTGTGATTTGATTGTTAAATGTTTAAGGAATTTTGCTTCACCATAAAATGTACCAAAATCACTTACCCTGTCGTATGTTGTCGGGTTTTTTGTTGCGCCCTCAAGTGGTGAAAAACCATTGGCCGTGGGATTATACTCACCGTCGTTAAGGTACGGCTGCTCATACGGATTGAAGAAGTACAGTGCACCATCTGAATTTTGAGTATTGTAAGCTTCTCTCACCCTATCTTCATGACTGCTCGTTACACCCGTATTGGCGCCCATCTTGAACCAATCGTACACCTGGTAGGCTACATTTAAACGTCCGCCGTTCCTGTTTAAATCGGAAAATCTTTCAACACCCGGATTTTTGTTGATCTGTGCCGATGCAAAATAGGTCAGCTTATCAGAACCACCGGATAAGGATATTTCGTTGGTTTGCGAAATTGCATTTTGAAACAAATATTGGCTCCAGTCGCCCGCACCTCTGCTTGTTGCCACATCCCACAAGTTTTGTCGTTGTGCAGCAGTTACATTAAACAATGTTGCGCCGGTAGGTAGTGCACCTGTGTTTACCCGGTCTGTTATCATCGAATCGATAGTTGGGTTTTGAAATCCCACTTCATATTCATATTGCAATTTCTGAGGGGAATTCATCAAAGTTTCGTTGCTCAGCGGTTCGCGTTGCGATGCACCGTAACGATAAGAATAATGTACACTTGGTTCGTTTGCTTTGCCCGCTTTGGTTGTAACCAATATTACCCCGTTGGAACCGCGGGAGCCGTAGATGGCTACCGATTGGGCGTCCTTTAGGATAGTAACGGTTGCTATATCATCAGGATTAATTTCAATATAAGCCGCGCTTGTGATAGGGGTACCATCAAGTACGATCAATGGATCAGAACTTGCAGTGATCGAACCTGTACCACGTACACGGATGACGCCGTTATCGCCGGGGCGCCCGCTTCCTGCCACAACCTGAACACCGGTTGCAGCACCTTGTAAATCATTGGTGAACGAAATGATCGGTTTTTCGTCGAACTGCT
>Ga0206951_1059_pt2 | contig 28996 bp, 25 predicted proteins | sample Alteio_BWOrgHeat_38_FD_152974 | JGI IMG/M metagenome (GOLD analysis project Ga0206951, IMG submission 152974) | Enriched cells from forest soil in Barre Woods Harvard Forest LTER site, Petersham, Massachusetts, United States -... | ecosystem: Environmental > Terrestrial > Soil > Temperate forest >... | reverse complement strand
GTTATTTCTGAGTGCCCCACTAGTGCCCCATGGAAGCCGCTATTTTGATGCTAAAAATTTATTTTATTATATACTGCAAAAGTACCCATTTTAGGGTATTATTGTAGTATATAGTCAAATAAAGGTATCGGCCTCATGGAAGCTCCACAACCATTCGAAAGCCAAGGTATGCGCTTATTGCGACACCTGTTTTTAGACGGCAAGCGCATATTTAATATGCAGGATGTCGTGCAAGCGGCTACCCTGGAAAAGATACCTCATAACCAGCTTAGGAAGATACTTTCTAATTTGGCAAAGCACGGGCGAGTAAGCAGGCTGCGCCGTGGGCTATACACTACCATAGGGATGATACCGGTACAAAGTAACATCCATCCCTTTGCCATAGCGACTCATCTGGTCCAACCCTCAACGATCAGCCATTGGTCTGCCTTGCAGCATCATGGCTTAACTGAGCAAATTCCCCAAATTGTTACTGCATCAACGCCAACTAAGGTAGTCACCCCCTCAATGCGCGAAAAAGAGGTGGAGCAGCTAGGTCTCAAGCATACCTGGCAAATTGGTGGGGTCAGCTACGAATATATTAATGTTCAAGAAAAACACATTTTTGGCACCGAAAAAATATGGCTCGATGAAGACTTTCAAGTATCGATCACAGACAAAGAGCGCACCCTGCTGGATGTATTTATTTATCCTAAAATGTTCGGCGGCATGGGGGAAGCTCTGGGGATCTTGGAAAACTCACTCGCAAGCATAGATATTCAAAAGCTAGTAGATTACGCCGTCAGATATGATAAAAAATCATTAGCCAAACGCTTGGGGTGGGCACTAGAATATTTTGGTGTTCCCGCCAAGCAACTTGAGCCACTCCTAAAAGTCCCCATTAACTATTACTGCCCCCTTGACGCTTCTGCACCCGCAATCGGGCCCTGCGACAAAAAATGGATGATTCAAAATAATCTAATAAAAGTGGATAACAAATGAAGCCATTACGCTTAAAACTACAAGAAGAAGCTAATCTAAAAAAAGTCCCCATACATGTTATCGAAAAAGACTATGCGCTCAGTTATGTCTTAGCAGGCATGGCAAAACAACCGGAATTAGCTCACTCTTTAATATTCAAAGGCGGCACAGCTCTAAAGAAAATATTTTTTGGTGACTACCGATTTTCCGAGGACCTGGATTTTTCAGTTATCAATGCTCCAAAGGATAAGCAGCTTGAAAATACCCTGCTTAACGCCATTAATCTTTCAAAAGAGTTATTAAATGATTATGGTGCCTTTGATATTCAATTGAAACGAAACCCTGAACGCGCGCCTCACCCAAAAGGTCAAGATGCGTTTAATGTGTTTGTAAAGTTTCCTTGGCAACCCACACCCCTTTGTCGAATTAAAGTTGAAATCACGCATGATGAGCCGGTTATTTTGCCGCCGGTATATAAACCAATTCTCCATGGTTATGAAGAACCAATTGATTGTGCCGTTGCCTGCTACAACATAGAAGAAATTGTAGCGGAAAAATTACGAGCTTTATTACAAACCCACAAAAAACTAATCGCTCGTGGCTGGAATAGACCGAGAGCACGTGATTACTATGACCTGTGGTGCATATTAAAAAATTACAGCTCTTCTGTCGATCATGGCAGGCTAACTGAAATGCTTGATAAAAAATGTAAGCATCGTGAAGTGTCATATCATAACGTCGATAATTTTTTTACTGTTGAATTAGTAAATGAAGCTCATCAGCACTGGCAAGGCACCTTAGGGGTATTACTAAGAGAATTACCTGAGTGCAAACAGGTGCTCGACGAGACAAAACTTCTGATTGCAAATATTTTACCGAGTGCGCAATGACCAAGAACTAGGCGGACTACTAATGTCACAAAAACAAAGGAATAAAATTGGACGGAATGAAACATGTCCATGCAATAGCGGGATAAAATACAAGCATTGCCACGGACATTTAAATGAAAACGCCTCTCAACAACCATCAGATTTTATTAGCAAAGAAATTTCCACATTAAAAGCTTTAGACGTGCAAAGAAAGCTTCAGCAAGGCTTGGGCAATCCCATTGTTTCAACCGAACATAATTCCCTTAAAGTTGTTGCAGTAGGCAACGAAATATACAAAGGCAAATGGATAACCTTTCATGATTTCTTAGTTGATTATATAAAGCTATCTATCGGGAGCGCCTGGGGAAACGAGGAACTAAAAAAGCCATATGAAAACAGGCATCCACTTATTAAAATTTATAATAAGATTTGCGACTACCAAAAATCCTTTGTGAAAACCTCTGGTCAAGTCCACTCTGCCCCCTTCACTGGAGCAGTATCTGCCTATATGTGGCTAGCATATAATCTATACATTATTGCTCATAATGCTGAGCTTCATCAACGCTTAATAAAACGTTTGCGACACCCAGAACAATTCCCTGGCGCATATTATGAAACATATATTGCTGCAATTTTTATCAAGGCTGGCTTCCTTTTAGAGTTTGAAAATGAAGAAGACAAAACAACATCTCACTGTGAATTTATTGCAACGCACAAGGAAACTGGCAATAAATATTCAGTAGAAGCAAAATACCGTCATAGGAAAAATTTTATTAGTTCGCAAGGATCAGAAAACTTTAAAATTAACATCGACCACCTTCTTCACCAGGCTCTCGAAAAAGAAACACCTCATGAAAGAATAATATTCATTGACATAAATATACCCACATCTGAGATGGAAAAACACACACCAAGCTACCTCAGTAAAAGATTAAAAAAATGTGAGAATGATCCTATCAATGGAAATCCAGCACCACCTGCTTATGTATTTTTAACAAACCTCCCCTATCATTACGACTTAGAAGAAACCGTTTACAAAGCAATATATTTTGCAGAAGGTTTTAAAATTCCGGATTTTGGTAATAAAAAAGCAACCTTACAGGAAGCAATTCAAGCCAGAAAAAAACACCGGCCTATTCATGACTTATTTAATTCGATTAAAACGCACACAATAATACCAACTACTTTTGATGGTTCATTTCCCGAATTTACTTTTAGAAAAAGCACACAGAGATTAATTATTGGTGATAAATACATTGTTAATGATCCTGAGGGCAATGAACAGCTCATCGAACTACTGCAAGCTACAGTTGATGAACCCAATAAAAAAGCCTGGACGCTATGCAGAAATACTAATGGACAAACACAACTTATCCAAATCCCTCTAACAGATGATGAAGTAAACGCCTACAAACAAAGCCCAGACACATTTTTTGGCATCTACCACGAGCAGGGTAAGAAAATAAGTGACCCCATTGAAATGTTCGATTTTTTCATGAAAGGTCACCAACTACTAACCAAGGAGGATATTCTAATTCGCCTGAAAAATTACCCAAATCACGATGAATTATTAATGAAAACTCGCGATGAACTTTTAGAAATATATTGCGTAGGAATAACATGTAGCATTTACAATAAGGCCAACTAGCCCGAAACTTTCAGAGAACCTATGCTTCATTTTTCGATACTGGGGTTACGTTTGTTATTTCCAAATTTGACATTATATGCTTTGATCAATGCATCTATATCCTTGTTCTCTTTGCTAAGAATATGGTTATCAATATACAGCCACATAACATAAATCATTGAATCGACTGGTATACAGAAGGTGATGGCGCGATAAACATTTATGTCTGGTTAAAAGATCACGATTATTTGGCTATTATGAAAAAAACGAAAAAAGGTGGCCTGATTTTGCTTACCGCCTATTGGATTGAATATGGCAATGTGAAAAAGAAATTAATGAAAAAATATGAGGCCAGAAACAAGAAAGCCAACGCATAGCGTTGGCTCAACTCCTTCTACCTTTGGTAGATGAGATAACCATATTATGGCTTATAGCCTAGAAAAGTGCAAATTAAATTCAGCGAAAATACCCCTCATTTAAACTATCAGTGAAGAGTAGTAACATTTTTTCGTCAGGGGCGCCTCACAACTCATTGACTAATCAAGCTTTCTATATTTTTCCTCAGGAATATTTTTGTATGATGGAGATAGTAATTTTTAATTTCCCCTAATCGCTCATATCCATTTTTTAAATAAAAGCCTTCTGCCTGAAAGCTATAAGTATCTACCGTTAAATAACGACATCCTAACTTATAAGCCTCACTTTCAGCCACCTTTAGAAGCTTTGTACCAAAACCTTGAAATCGCAGGCTTTCATCAACCCATAATGAGTCAATATACATAGATTCTGAGTCAAATTTTGCTAAAATTCCTCCGTGAACTTTATCGGCTTCATCTTTTAATAGTATAGAAAATGATTTTTCAAACCATTTTTCCTTATCGCCAAGAACACCTTCGGTAAATACAAGCATTCCTTCATGTATGATCTTCTCATCAGCATCACGTACATCATGGTTTATTGTTATTTTATAAGGGCCAAAATCATTTGCTTTTTTTAGAACTTCCTTAACGAATTTTGCCTTAGCGTCAGTGTATTGCTCGCGGTCATAGGTATGTTGCTGCGCTAATGCTATTTTTAATTTCTCATAGTCACGCAGCACATCAGGATTTGAAATTAAATAGTCCCTAAAGATTATTTTTCCTCTCCAATGCTTTGAGCTTGGTTCAAAAATATGAACGTGATGTGTCCGTTTTTCACCAAAGGGCGGCATTCCCTTCACAAAAAACATCCGCTCTGAATCAGGATTTTCATCCCAATATTCATAACCCAATTTTTGCAATGCGGAAATAGCTATCGCTTTTATTTCTTCTAGAGAGTTAACAGCGATTTGAATGTCTATAATAGGCTTTGCTGAAGCCCCAGGGATAGCCGTGCTCCCCACGTGTTGAATATCAATGACCTTTTTAGAGGGTAATATTGCTCGTAATTTATTTATCTCAGTACTTGCCATACCAGGCCATTCAGAATTATAGGGTACAATATCAACATGGTCATTTTTAAGAACTTCTGGGTCATTTCTTACATAATCCTCTACAGTCATAGCCCAGTGTTCATGACCTCGCCACTCATTATTAATTTTAAGATACCGTGGAGAATAGCCTTCATTGCGAAAACCATTATTTTTAACCAAATAAATCGAGTCAGTATTTTCCGACTGAATATTGGCTTCTATTCGATGTAAATTCAATTCTTTGAAAATCTTCTGTAGAACCAACTTCAATCCCGCACTCATATAACCTTGGCCAACATAATCAACAACCGCATAAAATCCTAAATAAGCATTCTGGAAAGCTCCGCGCACGATTTCACTAATATTAAACACGCCAGTAATTGCATCGGATTTATTGATAACTAAAAAACTTTTTTGATTGGCTTGTTGATACCGCTCAAAATAGTCGCTAAACTCCTGCGGAGTTTGCGGTGACTTAACCCATGGACTGTGAAATGATTGGCTTCGTTGCATAGCTGAAAGAAACATCTTTTCATCTTCAAGCGTAGGTTCTCGTATAAACACTGTTTTTTTTTCTAGTATAGTCATGTTAAACATCAACCTTTTATAAAATGATCGCCATTAAGCATTAAGAGTCAAGGCACTTATTAAGCACATACCTCACAAATTGCTGAGTGTCTTCCAATTTATTTATTTCACAACCTGGCACCCAGGTGAGCGCTTCTTCAATCAAGTTTTTCCAGTTAGCATCAAGTTTTTTTATAACCCAGTGCGCAGCCTCTGTTTTCGAAGTTATGGCACCCGTCTCTAAAGAATAAATGGTTCGGCACATAGTTAAAATTGTAAAGACCTGATAATCACTTCTTGTGAATTTTGACGGATCATTCAAAGCAGCTCCCCAATATTCTTGTAAATTTTTCAAGATGGCCGATTTCAAATTTTGAATTGATATTTCCTTAATTAAACCCTTTATATCAGGCCCTATGATAGTGATTCCTTTTTCTCTAAGCACATGCAGTTCAATTAAAAAATTATTCCCGTATGTTGCCAGGTAATAGCGCCCTTCATTAAAGTAAGGCCGCATACAACCTGGATCAAAACTCATAAGATCTTTTTTAGGAATATAGGAAACCTCAATTTTCTGTGTATATTGTAGCTTGCTTGAATAAAATGCATTGTGCATCTCTTCAATTTTTTTATCTATATCTTTTGAAAGAACGCTTGTTGTAATAATGTAACAATCAATATCACTTGTTTCGCGGTGGAAGCTATCGTTTGCAAGAGAACTTCCAATGTACATACCAATAAATTTGTTTTTTAAAATAGACTGCGCCTGCAAGAGCAGTTGCTGTAGAAGCTCATTTATTTCTCCATACCTTGTTAGGCTCATTGTAAATTACTCTTTCAATCTAATCATCTAGGTCAATCGCAATACATGCAGCCATCAATTCTTTCAATTCACCACTGAGTCTTCCAGGCTGAAACGACATCAGTCTCTCTTTACCACATGCGTTCATCAATCTATCGTTAGCCAATGCTCCATAGACAAACCATAATATTTGCGCCGTCGCAAAAGCATCTAATAAATGCTGTTTTGATTCAATATCCATATAATTTTTAAGACAAGCATTTATCATCTGCAGATATGCGTCATCTTCATCTTTTAGCGCATGATGTTTTTTTGCCTGCCACAAAAAATTGGTCAATGAAAAAAACGGATGAGAAATCACTATTTCACCTAAATCGATGATGGTGATATTTTGCGTATCGTTTATAAGCAAGTTATTGTCATGAAAATCAGGCTGAACAATCGTTTGCTTGATAGAATAACTGGATAATTTTCTACATAAATTGGAAATCTTTGGAAGCAACGTCTCTAATTCGCTAATTTCCATTTCTGACAAGCCATCTGCTATTAATATATCTTTTTTTGAAAGAAACTGCCCGAACAAACCTGGTAATTTATCTAGCCGCCAATCAGGAACACCCATGTTAAGAAAAATATCGACATGATCTGCAACGTCCGATTGAATGGATGTAAACTGATGAATAGCTTTGCAAAGCAATCCCGCATCGAATTGTTTTTTCAGAATTTGGCGCAATGGCCTGCCCGCATCTTTCATTAAAAAGCAATTTAATTCCGCATTGTGTGCGATAACCACTGGAACAGAAGCATGAAATTGATCATGCAAAATCTGGGTAATGATAGCCTCTAATGCAATTAGTTTTGGCGTGCGCTTCAAATAAATGTAGCCATCAGTTGTTGCAAAACGGACTACATCAGACCAAGGTGTATTTTGCACTTTTTCTGGCAGATCACTTTTTAGTGCATATCCGTGAGACGAGAGATATTTGCTACCCCAGTGGATAACCTCTTTATTTAGATCATCATTTTCTGTCACAGGTTCAGTTGTCATTAGTTAGCCACTTTTCTTCTTTGCTACGGTTAAAATATTCAAGCTTTTTTCTGCCACAAAATCATTTCCATCCATATCGTATTGAACGACAACCTCAAACCCATTGCACTCAAGCATCGACTGCAATTCTTTAGCGGTATAAATTTGCAAGCTGAAGCTATTTTTATGTATTTCTGGCTCACCTTCTTCTTTGGAAATTGTGTAATGATCATGAGAGATCAAAAGACCATTTTCTCTGTCAATCTCAGAATATTGAATATTGCGAATATTGACACCATTCACAATGTTCTTAATATCCATCGCAAAATCATCAATAACGTCATCCGTAATAGCTTGCAGGTTAAAAATATCAAAAATGTATATCCCACCATCTTTGAGATTGGCGTTTATATTCTGTAGTGCTTTTTCAAAATCTGCTTTGGTTAGATGGCCAATCGCATTAAAAATAGTAATAACCGCATCAAATTTCCCTACTTTTACATTCCGCATATCACCATCAATAAAAGTAAGATTACGGTTCATTTTTTTAGCTTTACTTCGTGCTTGATCAAGCAAAGCGGGGCTAAGTCACTCCCGATGACTTCATAGCCCCGCTTTGCAAGGTAAAACACTTGCGAGCCTGTTCCACAGGTCATATCCAGAACTGTTTTTACATTCTGTTCTTTTAATAATTCCTCTATCAGCCTATTTTTAGCTTCAGTCTGCTCACTGATATTATGCGCATCGAAATATTCAGGCATCTGTTGATATTCAAACGGCAGACCAAGCTTATTTTCTGCCTCATTAACAACCCAAAGCTCGCCTGAACCAAATTGCTCTTTTGGAGCATCTTTAAATTTTGGCAAGTCATCATTAAAATTAACAATTCGATTCACATACCAAATATGCCTAACAGGCTTAAAAGACTCCGGCATTGAATCTGTAAAATGAAAGTTATTTACATTAATGCCGATGCCAGCCTGTTTATTTTTATCCAGAGAAATGCCGTAAATAAGGCCATGGCACGCCTTACAAAGTAGAAGTTTTGCATTATTTTTAACTATTTCCTCAAGATTATCAGCCCCTGATGTTATTTTGAAATTTGATGTTAAATACCCCGCCGTCCATCCGTAACCCACTTTATCAGCATCACTCCTCGAACGAGATGCAACCTCACGGCATTTATTACAATGACAGTATTGAGTAAAGAAGGGATCACCATCACAATAAAACTTAACCCTCCCGCAATAACATTTTCCCACATGTTGAGACATACAATAAAAACCTCTTAGACTACCGTGATACTAACGAAACATAAAATAAACCGCACCTACCATACAAAGACCGGCCCATAAAAAATTCCATGACAACTCTTGCCGCATATAAAGGATTGCAAAAGGCACAAATACGGAAAGCGTGATTATTTCCTGTAATATCTTAAGCTGAGCCAGACTAATTTCACCGCTATTAAAGCCTATGCGGTTTGCAGGCACCTGAAATAGATATTCAAAAAAGGCAATTCCCCAGCTCGCTAATACAGCGATCCATAGGGCCTTATGGTTAAGATTTTTTAAGTGGGCGTACCAGGCAAAAGTCATGAAGGTGTTTGAGCAGATAAGCAGCAGTATCGTATAGGTGTAAGTCGATATCATTTATCATCTCTCAGTCAATTGATGCAGATGAATTATTATATGCTTAACCTTTGGAGCTACCACTAAATTGTTGCTATTCGTTACCATCAACTGGACCACCAGTGGAGCACGGCGACTAACCCACCGCGATGACGCTCTGCAACCTATTGATTAAATTACTGGGCCGTGTTGGGATCGAACCAACGACCCGCTGATTAAGAGTCAGCTGCTCTACCAACTGAGCTAACGGCCCGTACTGGGGTGAACGACGGGGCTCGAACCCGCGACAACCGGAATCACAATCCGGGGCTCTACCAACTGAGCTACGTCCACCATCGTCCTCCGCAGGGAAAACCCTGCGGAGGACGATAAATTAGTGCATTTTGGGGTTTGGTGCAACTGGAAAATGGTTGGCTTGGGCGGAGCGAGGGCTAGAGCGAGGGCAAGTGAAGCCGCTGTTCCGATCCTTCTTCCACGACTCTATCGCAGGAAAGCGGATCCTGTATTATAAGTGGATACAAGAGCGCTCCCTGAGGGGGAATTTCGATTGACGGGGGAAGCTGCTCTTTGTAACATCGCTAGCCTGAGCTGGAAGACCACGGGGTATAGCGCAGTCTGGTAGCGCGCCTGCTTTGGGAGCAGGATGTCGGGGGTTCAAATCCCTCTACCCCGAACGAATCAAAGTGCATGCGCCTGTAGCTCATTCGGATAGAGCATCGGCCTTCTAAGCCGAGGGTAGCAGGTTCGAATCCTGCCAGGCGCGAGAATTTACATAAGGGACTTTATGAGCGCAAAACTCATCGACGGCAGGTCGATTGCTGAAAAAATACGCAATAAACTTCGTTCTCAACTTCTCCTTCGCTCCAAACACCGTAAACCGGCGCCAAAATTGGCGGTCATTTTAGTGGGTGAAGACCCGGCCTCCGAGATCTATGTGCGGAATAAACACCAGGCTTGCGAGGATGTGGGCATTACCACCTTGGACTACTTCCTACCGAAGACCCTCTCCCAAAAGAAGCTGCTCACGCTAGTTCAAAAATTAAACAAAGACAAGTCCGTAAATGGGATTTTGGTGCAATTGCCTTTACCGAAGCACATTGAAGCCGATGTGGTTTTGGAGCAGCTTGATCCGCGGAAAGATGTGGATGGCTTTCATTCCTTTAACCTCGGGCGTTTAGCGCAGGAAAGGCCTCAATTGCGGCCCTGTACACCTTATGGGGTGATGTTGATGTTGGAAGAGATTGGGCAACGGTTTAAAGGCAAGGAAGCAGTGGTGGTAGGTGCCTCAAATATTGTAGGGAGGCCGATGGCCTTGGAGTTGTTGGCGGCGGGGTGCACGGTGACAATTTGTCATCGCTTTACGAAGGATCTCGCAAAACAGGTGGGAAGAGCGGACATTCTCGTGTCGGCGGTGGGAAAGCCGGCTTTTATTAAGGGGAAATGGATTAAGAAAGGAGCGACGGTGGTGGATGTGGGAATCATCCGGCTACCGGATGGGAGGCTGACGGGGGATTTAGAGTTTACTGAAGCGCGGCAGAAAGCGAAGTGGATTACACCAGTGCCAGGCGGAGTGGGCCCGATGACAGTGGCCGTTTTGTTGAAAAATACGCTGTTGGCACAAGAATTGCAGGGGAAGAGATAGAAGGGATGGATGGATCAATACGAAAGGAGCTTACGATGGAGAGAATTAGAAAACTGGTAGCGGTTCTAGCCCTGGCAGCGGGGATGGATACGGCCATGGCTTTGCCAAGTCTACGGCTGGAGACAGTAACACCGGAGAATCAGGGGGCAATTGAGGCGGATGAATTGGAGCCTGCGTTTTCGAGGAATTTGCCGGTAGAAGCACCGGCGCCTACTCCGAAGGTGGAAGCAAAGAATGAGAAGAAAAATGACATTCTGTCGTTGTTTCGAGATGATCAGCAGCCAAAGGTACAAGACGTGAATCCGCTGGAGGAACAGGCGGCGCGAGAGATGAAGGCAGCGGATGATCCGGAAAATCGTGGTGGGAATCAGACGATGGTGCAAGTAGGAGAGAATGAGAAAGCACCAGAGGTCGATATAAAACCATCGAATGCACCGAAGGAGATTGAGTTGGATACGGCGAGTCAGGATATGAAGGGATTGCCGGGAATATTAAAATAGGCGGCACAAGAAATACCCAGCAAGAGAAGAGATAATCCGAGGCACTTCGCTTTTTTTCTTATAACCGTTCACCACTCAGCACAGCGTTGAGGACCGTGAACGGTTACTTTTTTTCTTAACTGACAGCTTCAATTTCGCGGGCGGTTTCAGACTCCAGGACGTGCTTCACGACAAAACGTGGGCGATGACGCACTTCTTGGAAGATACGGCCAACGTATTCGCCAGTGATGCCGAGGCCGAGCAGCAGAATGCCGATCAAGAAAAAGAGAATGGCAAACAAAGTGAACACGCCTTCCACTTCAGGGCCAACGATCAAGCGGCGCATAAACAGGTACATCACAAACACGAAGCTGAGGAAGGAAATAATAACTCCGGTGAAGGTAATGGCTTGTAAGGGGAACAAAGAAAAACCGGTGATCAAATCGAAGTTGTAGCGGATCAAGCCGTATAAATTGTAGTTGGATTCGCCGGCCAGGCGTTCGGCGTGAGCAACTCCTACTTCGGTGGGGTTGGTGGCGTAATTCAAAGCGAGGGCGGGAATGAAGGTGGTTCTCTCGCCGGTGGAAGCCATCAAGTCGACGATGTTGCGGCGGTAGGCGCGTAGCATGCAGCCTTCGTCTTTCATGCGCAGCTTGGGCATCATCCATTCACGGATTTTGTTGTGGGCTTTGGAAACAAAGAGGCGCCACTTTTGATCCTGGCGGTCTTCGCGGTAGGCATTGACGACGTCGTGGCCTTTTTCCATCGCAGCGACCAGCTTGGGAATTTCTTCCGGCGGGTTTTGCAGATCGGCATCCATGGTGATGATAATTTCACCGCGCACGCGTTCAAAACCGGCCATGATGGCCATATGCTGGCCGAAGTTGCCATTAAACTCAATCACGCGAATTTGCGTGGGACGCAGCTCATGCAACGACTTTAAAATTTCAGAGGAACGATCCGTGCTGCCGTCGTTGGTAAGCAGGATTTCATAAGGCTTGCCGAGATTATCTAAAACCTTGGTCAGTCGTCGGTACAAAACCTCGAGGTTTTCTTCTTCATTGTGGACAGGAATGACCACACTAATGTAAGGCTTTTGAACTATCATTTTTTGAGTACCTATTTTTTCGGTAGCGGGTATTATATAGGTTAAAAATTGGGAAATCATTAGGATGTTTCCGATGGATGCCAAAAAAATTCGTGCGATTTTCGCTCACCTAAAGCAGGCCAATCCCAACCCGACCACGGAGTTGGTTTATCACAATCCCTTTGAGCTCTTGGTGGCGGTGATTTTATCGGCGCAGGCAACGGATAAAGCCGTGAATAAAGCCACACAAATTCTCTTTAAGATCGCGAATACACCGGAAAAGATGGTGAAGCTCGGGGAAGCGAAGCTCCGGGACTATGTGAGGACGATTGGCCTGTACAAAAACAAAGCGAAGAATGTTATTTTGACGTCACAGCTGCTGATTGATCAATTCAACTCCAATATACCAGCGACGCGGGAGGAGCTGGAATCCTTACCGGGAGTAGGGAGGAAGACCGCGAATGTTATTTTAAATACCTGCTTCAAGCAGCCGGTGATTGCAGTGGATACACATATTTTCCGAGTGGCACAGCGGATTGGGTTGGCACGGGGGAAAACGCCGCTTTCGGTTGAAGAGCAGCTGATGAAAGTGATTCCAAAGGAGTATCGGCATGATGCCCATCATTGGCTGATTTTGCATGGACGCTATGTGTGCACTGCACGGAAGCCGAAGTGTCCAGCGTGTATTATCAACCCGTGGTGTGAGTTTCCGGATAAGACGGTTTAGTGTGGCTTCTGTCATCAAGCTAACGCTGTGCTAGGCCTTTTCCCAGGAAAATAGTAAGATGGATTAATCGTTAAAGCTAACTCGACATAAGGGACGCCACATGAAAAACAAGGACGGTTTTTTATTGCAAGCTATCGCAGGTGGTTTATTTCTGTTGTTCACTCTGCTCTCTTCTAGCGCACAAGCCGCCGACACGCATTCAAATCCCAGCTTTGCCTCACAAACGCAATTGAACACGGCCATCAACCCACGGGATTCGCACGATGATTCCTGGAAGTTTACGGTTGCACCTTATCTCTGGGCTTTGAGCATGAACGGCAGTGTTGAAGTCCGCGGCCTGCGGGCGCCCGTGAATGAATCCTTTAGCGATATCCTCAGTGATTTAAATTGGGCGGGGATGGTATGGCTAGAGGCCGACAAAGGTAAATGGGGCGGCTTTTTGAACTTGATTTATGCCTCCATCTCCCAGGGCGCGAGCGACCGCTACATCTCGGCACATGTAACAACGAATTTTGGGCTGTATAGCGCAGGACTGTCTTATGAGGTTTATCGAGCCTGCCTCTGCTCCGGCGGCTGCAATCAGCCTGGCGATTCCACGCTGGCCATCGTGCCTTATATCGGCGCACGCTACACCTCAAATGATGTCACCCTCAAAATCAACACACCGCTCGGCAACATTCGCAGATCCAATAACCAGCATTGGACGGATCCCATGATTGGCGCGCGCTTCAATTTCGATTTGACCAAGTCTTGGCAGCTGACCTTTGCCGGGGATGTAGGCGGCACGAATATCACCAGTGACTACAGCTATAACGTCTGGGGTTTGATCGGCTTTAAGCCGCAGACCCTATTAAAAAGCACAACCTGGTATTTAGGCTATCGTCTGCTGGACCAAAAGTATACCAAGGGGGCAAGCTTCAATTACTTCCTGTGGGATATGAAAATGCACGGACCCGTTGCTGGGGTGGCGTTTACGTTCTAGGCTGTTAGCCTTTGTTGCGCGCCCATCTTTTTCTTTTTTACACAATCAAGCTGACAACGTACTAATGTTAAAACTGCCACAATGCCTTGGCTTGTTTATGCTCACATCAATGAATTTCGGTCATTAAATTATATTGCTGAATTTAACTGGATGATTTTAACCCACTAGGGGCTGTTGACAATTCATATGCGCTTATTCTCTGGACTTCCAGCAGCATAGGCAGTCTTTTTTCAAATGCCATGTTTTTAGCAACATAGCTATACTGGTGCTAAATATTCCGATGCAACTTTACGCATGACTTGATCATAGAGGTCACGCCTAACAGTGGCGTGCAATTCGAAAAGTTTTCTTGATAAATCAAAGGTTGGATTAGGGTTTATCCCCGAAGCGATGTCAGATAAAACCTCTTCTGGTATATGAGTGTGATTTGCTATTCCAGATAAGGAATATTCTTCTGTTGATAAAATGTCATTGATGATTTCTTGCATTAATTTTACACTGCACATGCTTTCCTCCTTGGATTTAATTAATTTTTGATAACTCTGATAACGAGACTTAAAAATTGCAGATAATTCACCATAAAAATGAGTGACTAACTTTATTTCCAACAATATTTTCTCCACTTGAGATAAGCTATTGTTAATTCGTTTTAACACACAAAAAACTAAATCCGTTTTTGACATGATTGCTTCTCCATAAAAGAACTCATAAACAGCAAGACAATAATTTTTGTACAACCCACCGAGATTACTTATTCTTTTTGACAAAACTCGTACTGATTTAGTAATATAGTAAAATTAATATTAATATCATTTACGTTTTGTAAATAATCTTTACTTTTTATAAAAATAACTTAAGTCTGTCAAATGTTTTTTGCTAAAAAGAGAAAAAAATGAATTTAACGACGATATTCCATGCAGAAGCTGCTCGGGATGATGCTCATCAAGAATTTAGTGAACGTATTTTCATGCTATTAAAACAACAGAAGAGATCCAAGTCTTGGCTTGCTGAGCAAATTGGTATTTCAAAGCAGGCATTAAATTACTTATTAAATCGCTCAGCTAAGCCCAAATTTTTAAATGAAATAGCTACTGCTTTAGAAGTCAATCCTGAATGGTTAAAAACTGGAAAAGGAACTTTTATAAACCTTACTAATGGCAATCCCTATATTAGGAAAATTCCTTTACTACCTATGGAGACCATTGGTCAAAATGATAATACTCAATTGATTGAACCAATCACAGCCGATCAGTCTTACCCCTCCTCTTGCTTTGCGGTGAAACTTGAAAATACCAGTATGGAACCAACCTTCAATCAAGGAAGTATTTTGATCTTTGATCCGGGAAAAAATCCACGGAGTGGTGATTTTATTATTTTTTCAGTAGAGATGACCAAGCAAGTATTTTTTAGGCAATATTTTTGCGATGGGGACGACACCCATCTTAAGGCTGCAGACGTTATGTACAAAAATTTCAAGAATGAAAAAATAGTGGTACACGGAGTCTTGATTGAGTCTCGAAATAAATTTAAGTGAAAGGAATAAATTCTAAAATTTCATTATTCGAATGCGAACAAAATAGCTTTATACAGTTCGTAATTGGGACTACTAAAATAGAAAAAATGAGAGACAGCACTATTTTTATCCCCGTTAATGCTATAAATAACATGGTAAATTGAGATAGAGATCTTCCAGACGAAAAAGACAGAAGGGAAAATATAAGAGAAAAAGTTAGCTCTCCCGGCAAAGTTGAACATAAATATCTAAGCATTAAGAATTGCCCATTATACCTTAGCTTCATCTGCTGCATTATGGAAGTGGTTAGCCTGTAACCCACAATAGACGCAATAATACTGTAGAGAATCATTTCTGGTGTAGTCGTGATTATTTGCGATAATTGTGAACCCTGGAGCTTAGCTCCAATGATTCCGATTTCTCCAAACAGGAAAAATAAAATTTGGCATAAAATTTTCCCGTAAATTAGTTTATCTGCCGCTTGTTTGTTATAAATTTCCGTTACTAGGTCTAATACAAAAAACCCAAAGCAAAAAAAATATTACGCTTACATTCAGTGGAAACACAAGATGAAATAAATTAACATCAACGAAATATTGATTAAATACCATTGAAAGTATTTCTAATAGCACAAAGATCATTGATAGATAAATAATCATTATTATTTTTTTGACACTTTGCGGGAACAATAGGAAACGTATTTCTGGAATTTTTCCGAAATTTCATCAGCCGACTTCCCTAATAGAGACTCGGCAGTTGCGATAGAAACAATCATTTGCGCATGATCAGGTCTAAATAAGGAAAAAACTGAAGATTGATTTAAGTTTGAAGCCGTATCTTGTTGCAGGCTTCTGCATCCTATCGTTTTATAGTTAATAATAATGTGTCGGGTTCTTGCTTCTATGCTATCAATAAGGCACTTATATATTGATTCTTTTCGCATGATAATCTCAAGCCAGCCCAGTAAATCATCATATTTTTCTTTTACATATTTAATAATCCATTCCATAAAAACTCTCTTTGTCTAAAATTTGGCCTCTATCTTTTCTCCTGCGGTTATAGTTTGAGTGACCTGATTGGTGACATTTTCTATAATACTCTTATTGTTAAAGCTATTAACAAATAGCGAGGGGTTGTGGGATTTTTTTTCGCTTACCGTGGTAAAAACGGTAGAGTTTTTTTATTTTTCCATTATAAATATCCTTTATTTTAGCTGTAATTTCACCCGCCTTTCCATCATTGATTAGTTGATTGTTAATCATGATAACAGGCTGTACTTCGAGCACAGAGTTCGTGATGAAAATTTCCTTTGCGTCCATGAGGTCGTCCACAGTCAACTCTTTCTCGATTAGTGGAATATTACGCTCTTTGCAACCATCAATAACAATTTTTCGTGTAATTCCAGGCAAGATACCATCTTCGATTCTTGGAGTCACTATTGTATTATAGTGAGTAACAATAAAAACGTTACCCGCACTGGCGCAAGTTACCTTGTCGCAAGTGTTGAGCATAATTGCATCATCCGCTTTGTTTTCTATGGCATCCATTTTTGCCAATACATTATCTAAATAGCCCAGTGTTTTAAGCTTAGATAAAGGAGACCTTTCATTTCTCCTTGTAATATTGCTTACATGAAGTTTAAGTGGGGGGTGCTGTACCGAGGGAAAAGGTGCAACTGTAATCATAATAGTTGGCTTAGGTTCTAATGCCGGTAATAATCCTCTTGGTCCAGGTCCTCTAGTAAGAGTCAGTCTTAAAGTCGCATCTTTATTAGACAAATCATTTTCTTTAAGCAACTTTAAGATGATTTCATTAACCTGTTCTAGTTTCAAAGAAACTGGTATTTTTAATATCCCAGCCCCATGAAGAAGCCGAGCATAATGTTCTTTTAAGCAAAAAACCTTACCATCGTATACGCGCATTGTTTCAAACAAGCCATCACTAAGAAGCAAGCCTCTATCACTGGGTTCTAGCTTAAATTGACTATCTGATACAAACTCCCCATTTAAGTAAAGCATTGCTGTTATGCCTCAATAAAGGTTTAAAATTAGCTAGCCTGTTTCGATTTGAAATGATGCCACACTCAATGCCAAAGTTGAACCTCCAGCGTATGCAGGCCAGGGCCTATTAGCGACACCATACTAGACCCTTTTTTACTAGAAAAAAAGATCAAATTGCAGCGTGATCACGTCATCCGAGCTGCCCAGACCTTGAGCGGCGGGTAAAACACCGGAACCGGTTCCTGTTTTGCTGGCTGCGTAGTTGATATCGTGGCGAACTTCCAGGCTTTGAATGGTGTTGTGCCAGATTGAGGTATTAAAGACCGCGCTGGCGCGTTTTTCCGGCAAGCCAATGGCTAAAGCTTGCTTAGCCTGGCCGTAGCCAATGCCAATCGAGGAAGGCTTGGTGAACATTTCAAAGGTGTAAGCTGCTTCAGCGTTCATGGCCCAGGGTTTAGCGCCATGGGCGTTAAAGCTGAGGTCATTGGGATTAAAGGAAGTAGTCGCGCCCACGTATTCACCGATCAGGTTGATATTGTCGCCAAGGGTGACAATACCGCGCACGTCGAGAGCGGGAACGCGATGCACAATTTTTTCGCTGCCGTAGGGCGAGGGTCCGGCGAAGCCATTAAACATCGGCTGATTGTTGGTGTTTTGCATGCCGACGGAGTCTGCGATGTTGCCAATGTAGCCGACGCCGATATCGCCGTTGAAGTCCGGGCAAGGAATATCAAAGCGATAGCCGATGTTAACACCCCCGTTATTGATGCGAGAAGTGGCGCTGGTATGGCTGTCGCCCTTGAAAGCGTAAACCGAGGTGTAAAAGGCGTTTTCAGTCTGGCCTTGATAACCGGCTAAAATGGCACGCGCCTTGGTTCTTCCCAAGATCTTAGTCAGCGGTGAACTGACCATGACGGAGGAATAGGTACCGAAGGGAACATAATATTGACCCACCGTGCCATAGAAAGACGATTTGGTGAAATCACCGATCATGATGAAGGCGTTATTTAAAAAGACCCTCGAATCCAAGACTCGGGAATTGGTTTCCGTCGGTTCGGTTCCATTGTCGTAGCTAAAGGAGAAGAAGCCGGAGACCCAGGGTGAAGGAGACAGTAAAAACGCGTCGAGTTCTGCGGCGGAGAGGTCGACGTTACTGGAGGTGCCATTATTGCCAGCGCCTAAATTGCCGCCTTGCTGACCGTATTGAATATACTGGCCCTGTCCTTCCAAGATACCGCTCAATAATAAATGCGAATGATGCGTATCTTCTCCGGTGTGGACACCCTTGGCCGCCATGCCTTCATAGGCTGCCTTGCGCAGTTTTAATAAAGCCACGTCGGTGTTAATTTTGGGATCGTTCACAATCAATTGGCCGCCGCTAAACTGAATCGTGGTATTGATATAGGGGCCGATGGAAACAAAAGACTGGCCGGGGTTGTCCCAGTCCAGCGGCAGGTTTTGCAAGTAGCTTTGAAGTAAGCGGTCCATTTGAGAGCGGCCACGTCCCATCGGCGCGTTGTCCGACACGATCGGGGTTGCGTTTGGGGTACTGGAATTTGCCGTGGCATTCATTGGCGCATAGGTAGAACTCGTCACCGTCACCGTAGGCTGTCCCGTGATCGGATGGCGGGCTTTTACATGGCGTATTGGTTGCTGCGGAGCATTCTTTTTCTGTTGCTTTAACTGGGCCACTTCACGGCGTAAATTCGCCAATTCTTTTTGGAGGGCCTGCGTTTCTGAGGAAATCTGATCAATTCGACCTTGGTCGCTTCTGGCCGACGTCGCGGCAAAAGAGGGAACGGCAACGAATCCTAATACGCAAAGACTCGTAATGAGTGCTTTTATTTTCATAAAAAACTCCTGAGAGGCTATTTTTATTTGCGGAATAATCGCAGCAACAAATTAAACCGGCTGGTTAAGCTAGCAAAATTCAAAATGAAGTACAAGCCTGCTGATCCAGCTTTCTGGCTTTGCGCAAAAAAACATCATGCTCTGCCGCGCTTTGGGAGGTTTAAATCAAATGAAAACAGGTTCCGCGAAGAATGGTATACACCGGCCAGCCTTGCAGTACCTTGCCGGCAAACGCCGACCAGGCGCATTTAGTTTGCAGTTGTTGCGGGGAAACTTCGGCCTTCTTGTTTAAGTCCACCAACACCACATCCTCCGTCTGCGACAGCTTGAAAATTTCCTGGGCACGGCTGGAAGTCAGACGCTGGATTTGTTCCAGAGTCAGCTGGCCTTGGTGATACGCTGTCAGCAACAACGGCAACGTGGTTTCAATGCCGGGCATCCCCGAAGGGCATTCACCGTAGGGCTTGGCTTTTTCAACGGTCGTGTGTGGCGCATGATCCGAACCGACAGTATCGATCAAGCCCGACTGGATCGCTTCGAACAAGGCGCTGTTTTGTTCCGCGCGACGCAGCGGGGGGTTCACCACCGCCCTGCCCTGCAGCGCTGGATAGCAATCTTCGTTTAAAAACAAATGATGCGGTGTTGTTTCGGCATAGACAGGCAAACCTGCATTTTTAGCTTGTTTGACCAAGGCGAGCTCCTCACGGGTGCTGAGATGCAGGAGGTAAAGACGAGTACCATACTGTCGCGTCAACGAAATTGCTTTTTCAACGGCCCGTGTCGCCACCTCCACATCACGGATTGCGGAATGATCGTGATAATTTTTACTGCCTTGAAATTGCTGGTTACGTTCATGCATACGCGCTTCATCTTCAGCGTGCACGGCGACCAACAGCTGGTTCTGGGCAGCAACTTCGAAAACAGCGTGCAGGCTTTCATCGTCGTCGATCACCAAGTTGCCGGTGCTGCAGCCCATAAAGACTTTAATGCCGACCACCGCGTCCTTCACTGCAGGGATTTGGTCTAAATGCTGCTTGTCAGCGCCGAAAAATAATTGATAACGCAGCGGCACGCCGGCTTCGAGGAGTTGAGAATCGATGAGGGCTTTTTTCTCTCGCAAGCGTTCGGCGGTAATGGTGGGCGGCAAGGTGTTCGGCATGTCAAAGACGGTGGTATAACCGCCATAAATCGCCGCACGCGCGGCCGTGCGCCAGTCTTCTTTATGCTCCAGGCCGGGGGTACGGAAATGGACGTGAGGATCGATGAGGCCGGGGAAAACGGTAAGTCCGGCGGCGTCGAGTTCAAGGTTTTGAGCGCTGGGGATAACAAGTTCACGTGTTTCGCCGCTGATAGCGCGGGCATTGCTAATGTGGATCATTCGCTTCTATTCCTCAACAGGGCTTGGTTCACTTTTTTAATTTCAGGTCACGGTATTGCTGTTTGTTACCAATGCCGTGACCTGAAATTAAAAAAGGTCTTAAATGCTCACCCTCACCTGGTCCCTGTCAAAGCTTTTCTCGCAATAGTGACAGGTCAGTTTAATCTGCTTGCGATCTTCCGCGATATAAAAATAGCTCGCGACACTTTCACTGTGCGTGATGCAAGCAGAATTAGGGCAAAGGAACACCCGCTTCATGGAGCTCGGCAAGCGGGTTCTCACTTTTTCCTGCACTTCGAAATCGCGGATAACATTAATCGTCGCTGCGGGCGAAAAGACCACGATTTCATTGGCCTCGGCATCGGACAAAATCCGGCTTTCAATTTTAATGAGGTCCTTGCTGCCCATGCTTTTGCTGGGAAGATGCAGGCCAATGGTCACCTTGTTGGTGCTATTCTGCAGCCCCAGCAAGTGAATAATCCGCAAAGCCTGGCCGGGCGCAATATGATCGATCACTGTGCCGTTTTTAATCGCTGAAACAGGTAAAGTTTCACTCATGCTCGCCTCTCTATATTCCAAGATTTTCGTTCAAAATTAAACTCAGGAGTGCCTGCCGCACTGGCACAGCGTTGGCAGCCTGCTCAAAATAATAAGCGTAGGGCGTTTCATCCACTTCTTTGCTGATTTCATTGACGCGCGGCAAGGGATGCAGAATTTTCAAATGCGGCTTGGCTTTTAGTAAAACGCCGGGGGTCAGGATGAATTGATCGCGCACCAATTGATATTCCGAACGGCTAAAACGCTCTTGCTGGATGCGCGTCATATAAAGGACGTCCACCTTGGGAATCACGTCCTCCAGGCTTTGGTGAAAAGAAAAGCGAATGCCGCGTTTTTTCATAATGTCACAGACTGATTCCGGCAGGGCCAGGGTTTCCGGCGACACCAGATAGAGGCGAACGTCGAAGAGCGAGCATAATTCCGTGAAGGAGTGAATGGTACGACCGTACTTAAGATCGCCGACCAGGGCAATGGAGAGGCCATTGATGTCTTTCTGGCACTCCTGGATGGCGAACAGATCCAGCAAGGCCTGGGTTGGATGCTGGTTGGCACCATCGCCGGCGTTAATCACCGGACAAGAAGCCGCTTCTTTCGAAAGCGCCGCCGCGCCTTCCAGCGGATGGCGAATCACGATCAGATCGGAATAACCCGCGATCACGCGCATCGTGTCATAAAGTGTCTCGCCTTTTTGCGTAGACAGATCGTCGCTGTTGGTAAAGCCGATCACCTTGCCGCCCAGTCGCAAAGTGGCCGCTTCAAAAGACAGCCGCGTGCGGGTAGAAGACTCGAAGAAACAATGGGCAATCACCTTGTCTTTGAGGGACAGCGTCGGCTTGCCGGCTTTGAAACGCTGCGCCGTTGAAACGATCAGGCGCCACTCTTCCAGGCTAAGGTCTTTGGCCGAGACGATACTTTTTTTATATAAGGAATTCACAGCCATGTTACTCCTTTTTTCTTGAATATTCGCGCTCATGCTACCCCTTGTAGAGTTGAAATCGTTGGCGCCTCGACACCCACAATCTCCTGCCAGGAACGAACCGGCAGGATGACGTCGCACAGCTCGATCAGGCATTGCAGCATAATCAGCGCCTTCTGCGGATTGGTAATCAAGGGAATATGGTGATCAATGGCCGCGCGGCGGATTTTGTAGCCGTCGCTTTGATTGGTCGGCTTTTGATTGGTCGGGATGTTGATAATTAAGTCCACCTTGCGCTGGGCGATGACCGTTTGAATATTAGGTTCACAGTTTTCACTGGCCTTGCAGATAAAATAGGAGGCCACGCCGTTCTTGAAGAGAAACGAATGCGTGCCATCGGTGCTATAGATCTGCCACTTCAGCGCTTCCAGCTGCCGCAGGTAAGGCAGCAATTTTGCCTTGTAATGGTCACCGATGGAAACCAGGATATTTTTATTGCGCACCGTCTGCTCCGAGGCCAGCCAGGCGCGCCAATAGGCGTCCAGCAGGTTGTCGCCGATGCAGGCCACTTCGCCGGTTGAGGCCATTTCCACATGGGCTACTGGGTCTGCGCCCTTCAGGCGCTGATAGGAGAATTGCGGCGCCTTCACCCCCACATAGTCCAGTTCCAGGGTATTGTAATTCCTGCCCTGGGGAACGCCCAGCATGGCCTTCGTGGCGATTTCAATAAAGTTATGCGTTGTCACCTTGGAGACAAACGGAAAGGAACGCGAAGCGCGCAAATTACATTCGATCACTTGCAGCTTGTTGTTCTTGGCGATGAATTGAATATTAAAAGGCCCGGTGATATTCAGCGCGCTGGCGATTTTCTTGGTGATTTTTTTAGTGCGGCGGATCGTTTCGAGATATAAATTTTGCGGCGGCAAAACCAGCGTAGCATCACCCGAGTGCACCCCGGCATTTTCAATATGTTCATTGATGGCTTCGATTAAAATCTCACCGTGGGAGGCAACGCCGTCGATCTCGAGTTCTTTGGCATCGAGAATAAACTTGGAAATCACCACCGGATGCTCCGGCGAAACCAGCGAGGCTTGCTTTAAATACTCTTCCAGCGTGGCATCATCATAGGCCACGTTCATGGCCGCGCCAGAGAGAATGTAGGACGGCCGGATCAGCACGGGATAGCCAATTTCGCGCGCGAAGTCTTTGGCACTGGCCAGGCTGGCCAAACTTTGCCAGGCCGGCTGATCGACGTTCAATTCATTTAACAGGGCGGAAAACTTTTCGCGGTTCTCGGCACGGTCAATGTCCTTGGCCGCGGTGCCCATGAGATGATAGCCGGATTGCGCCAGCGCCAACGACAGATTATTCGCAATTTGCCCACCGACGGAGACCACAATCCCCATGGATTTTTCAAAATCCGCGATGTCGCGCACGCGTTCTAAGGTGAGCTGCTCGAAGTAAAGCCGATCGGATTCGTCATAGTCGGTCGACACGGTTTCCGGATTGGAGTTAATTAAAATGGCGGTCTTGCCCAAACGACGCAGCGTGCGCGAGGTATTGACCGCGCACCAGTCAAACTCCACGGAAGAACCGATGGCATAAGGGCCAGAACCGAGCACAATAATGGGCCGCTCTTCGGAGGGCGGCAAGTCATGCTCGTGACCGTGATAGGTCAGGTAAAGATAATTGGTTTGCGCCGCGAATTCGCCGGCTAGGGTGTCAATTTGCTTCACGACGGGGGTAATGCCAGCGGCAAGCCGTTTTTTGCGAATCCCATCCTCCGGTTCTTTAAACAGGCGGCCCAGAGCACGGTCTGAAAAGCCGGTCTCTTTGGCGCTTCTCAGTGCTTCCGGATTCAGCTTCCCTTGTTTCAGGGTATTTTCCATGTCCGCGATCTGCGCCACACGCACCAGGAACCAGCGATCGATTTGACTCCATGCAAAAGCCTGCTCCACCGTGCCCCCCTTCAAGAAATATTGATAGAGGGCAAAGAGGCGTCGGTCGGTGGGGTATTTAATTTCATCTTCAGCGTCTGGAATTTGCTGCGGGTAGTCGCTCAAACAGGAAGCGCCAATATTCAACATGCCCACCGCCTTCTGCAGGGCCTCGGGGAAGGAACGGCCAATGGCCATCACTTCGCCGACGCTTTTCATTTCCGTGCCAATGGTGCGGCCGGCGCTTTTCAATTTTTGCGTGTCCCAGCGCGGTATCTTGACGACCAGATAATCCAACGCCGGCTCAAAGAAGGCGCAGGTTTTTTGCGTCACGCCATTCGGCACTTCATACAACAAATAACCCAGGGCCAGCTTGGCCGCGACGAAGGCCAGAGGATAGCCGGTGGCCTTGGAAGCCAAAGCCGAGGAACGGGAGAGTCGCGCATTCACTTCAATGACGCGGTAGTCGCCGTTGACGGGATTAACCGCGAATTGAATATTACATTCGCCAGCGATGCCAAAATGATTGGCCACTCGAAGAGCGATATTACGCAGAAATTGGTGCTCGGGATTCGTCAAGGTTTGCGCCGGAGCGACGACGATGCTTTCGCCGGTATGGATGCCCATGGGGTCCATGTTTTCCATATTGCAAATCGTCAGGGTATTGCCGGCTGCATCGCGGATGATTTCATATTCAAATTCTTTCCAGCCAAACAAGTATTCTTCGATCAGGATTTGCGGTGCTGCCGCGAAACATTCCTGCGCACGCAGCTTCAATTCCTGCGCCGTGTCGATCTTGCCTGAACCCAGACCACCCAGAGAAAAACCAGAGCGCATCATGACCGGATAGCCGATCTTTTCTGCCGCCGCCTGCGCCGCTGCCACCGTGGTCGCGCAATAGCTTTTGGGTGATTTGACGTCGATGGTGTCTAATTCGTGTTTGAAAATGTCGCGGTCTTCTGTCTGGCGAATGGCCGCGATGCGCGTGCCCAGAACTTCCACCTGGTGTTTGGCTAAAACACCCTGCTCCTCCAGGAGCAAGCCGAGATTCAGTGCGGTTTGTCCGCCGAAGCCCAGCAAAATGCCGTCCGGCTGTTCTTTTTCAATGATCGAGGTCACGACCTCAAGGTTGAGCGGCTGTAAATAAACTTGGTCGGCCATTTGCGGATCGGTTTGAATGGTGGCGATATTGGGATTCACTAAAACGGTTTTAATGCCTTCTTCTTTCAAGGCTTTGATGGCCTGCGAACCCGAATAATCAAACTCCCCCGCCTGCCCAATGCGCAAGCCGCCGGAACCCAGAATCAGTACTTTTTTGCCGCTAAACCGCATACTCACCTCTTCACTTGTATATATTCGGTTCTCATTGCGAGCGCGAGCGAAGCAAGCCCGGTCTTATAAATCACACGTAAAGCAACAGTAAAACCAGGCTTGCTTCACTCGCGCTCGCAATGACGAAGACATCATCACAAGCTCTCATAAAACTTCTGGAATAACCATTGCGTATCACAGGGCCCTGGCGCCGCCTCAGGGTGAAATTGGACCGCGAAAAAGGGCAGCTTTTTGTGAGCGATGCCTTCGACGCTTTGGTCGTTTAAATTCCGGAAGCTGACCTGCCAGTCCGCCGGCAACGTGGACTCGTCCACGGCATAGCTATGATTTTGCGAGGTTAAAAAACACTTCTGACTACTTAGGTCCATACAGGGTTGATTATGGGAACGGTGGCCAAAAGGCAATTTATAGGTTTCCGCGCCGACCGCAAGCGCCATCAGCTGCGTGCCCAAGCAAATGCCAAAAACCGGCTTTTTCTTCGCGAGGACTTTTTTCAGAACCTTGATCGTCGTCGTGCAATGCTTGGGATCGCCGGGGCCGTTGGAAATAAAGACGCCGTCAAAGTCTTCATTGCTATAGTCATAGTCATGGGGAACACGCTTGAGGCGCACCGGGTATTGCAGCAGGCAGCGCAGAATATTTTCTTTGATGCCGCAATCGACGACGATGATTTGCTTGCCGCCGACGCCATAAGTGATGGGTTCCTTGACGGAAACCATGCTGACCCAAGGTTTGGCCGCGAAATTTTCAAAACGCTGGGGCATGGCATCGTCGCTTACAATCGCGCCGGGAATGACCCCTTTAGAGCGTAAACGCATGGTCAAAGCACGCGTGTCCACGCCGGTGATATAAGGTATGCCCTGCTCCCGCAACCAGTCGCCCAAGGATTTTTGAGCACCATGATTAGAGTAATGGGCCGCCAACTCCGACATAACTACACCGCTGGCATGAATTTTCTTAGATTCCCAGGTTGATTCATCGGTTACGCCATAGTTGCCAATCAGCGGATAAGTAAAAACCAGGATTTGTCCGGCATAAGAGGGGTCGGTTAAAGATTCAACATAACCAACCATGCCTGTATTGAAAACGACCTCACCGAAGCAAGGTTCTTGCTGATCTACCGGAACTTGGCCAAAAAAAAACTCACCAGTCTCTAATAATAATTTTCCAGGTACCATTCCCATGCGCTAATAACCATATGATGGTCAAAATTTTACCAATTATACCAGCTTTGGGGAGGAAAAAAAGGGGTTTTGGAATAATTTTATATAGCAGAACGCAATGATGAGAGTTGTGGCTGCGTCGTATCTATTTTTGTTTGATTTCTCTTCACCGACATCGCCACTTCTTTCATTTTAAAAAAAGCAGAACAATCAGCCAACAGCCTGGCGTTTTCCACTTGTTGCCCAAATAACCAAAAACCACGCCACCGCTCATCGAAGGCTTGGCCAGAGTGACCTATAATTCACGGATTGAGCAGCAACAATCCTTTGTAACAACTCTGTGGTGCGCGATTTTCCTTTGACCGCCGTGATCGTATTGGTTCCGGCACGGTGAATACGAGCGCTCCTATCGCGCAGCAAGATTTCGGCCTGTTCCTGTAACTGCTCAAATGATGACGCTTTCATCAACCCACTCAGGGCCGCCTTCTTTTCGGATTTCGTTCTTATCTCATAGTTGATAAAGAGAGAACAACACCATTTACTTAAACGGAGGCGCGCAATTTCGCGAGTCAGCCTCTCGATCATCTCCCTCATTTCGTTTTGTAGCTCAGCCAGTGCGATACCCCCCTCACTTGACCTAATCAACGTATCCGTTGTATCCGCTCGAGGTGAGGCAATAGCAGCGGATGCATCCTTATCTTCTGGCACTCTTGCAGGGGCTGCAGAAGAAGCTGCTATTGGAATAAGCGAATCACTACCTTCAATTAATACTGGGAAATCGCCAGCGTAATAATCTGCAATAATTTTGCTAAGATCGGCAGGGAGAGAAGGGAGGAGTGAACACAAAAGGCCCTTTATTCCAATAGAATCTTTTGAAAGACTGGGCGGTAGGGGTAGTAAGTCGAATAAGCGAAAGTCTAACTCAGGAGGGCCAACGAACGGGTCAGCAGCATCGAGCATACTTCTAAAAAGAAGCATTTTTCCATTTTCTATCGTAAGTCCTGAGAAATGCGGCGTGTCACGCTCTAATTGCAAAGATAGTTTTTTCCCAATAAGCCCTCTCGACGTGATCTGTACGAAAAAATAACCATTTTGGTGCTGCATAAGCAACGTGTTAGAATTAAGTACATTAAATATAGGTCTCAGACCTGTAAAGAGTGCATAATATGCATATCCTTCATATCCACCCAGTTGGCGACAGGTTAAGCTGCGCGTATCAATTAGACTAAATCGGCTATATTTTCTACGCGAGCCATCCACATATTCTTCTGGAAAATTTGACATTTGAATGATTTGGGTTTCATTTAATTTTTTTAGAGTAGTGCTAATGGGAAAGTCTATAGCCGCTGACCCGCGTATACTCCAGTCACCCGATTTTGATTCCTTCCAAATCGCAAGCTCCCCCCGGTTAACCTCCCCGCTCAAACGGGATGAGGGCTTCGTTAATATAGCTAACTCATTACCTGATAAAACACATATTGATCCTGCAACCGTCGCAGGTGGGCTTAAATTAACAATAACCGTATCGAGTCTTTCTGCGTCCGCAATATACGCTTTCGAAGACTGAGGTCCGGCGATTAAACATACTCTTCTATCATCCAGTTCCTCTATTAATTCTATAAAAAAATTCAACTCCTGTTCGACAAGCAAGGTATCTTTATTAACAATCAGCGTAATGTTTTGCTCATAAAACGACAGCGCGATTTTATTTTTAAATGTGTTAACCAATAAACCGGCTGCAAAATAGCGGACATCCAGTTCCTTTATCCGCAAACTCCTACCAGAAATAAGGTCGTGCTCCTCAATGCGCGTTCTATAGTGGTGGGTAATAATATAGATCTTATTATCATTTGGAAAGAAAACGATCCGGCCGTGCCTGCCGGGAATTGTTAGTTTTCTTAAATAGGGTATTTCTTTTTCTTCTATACTTCTACTTGCAGCAGAGTTCATGCACCACCTCGATCGTTAGGTGACACCCTCCTGTCTTTCAAACATGAGGTTTATAATGGTTTTACGGTGCGGTTATTATATTCGTTAATAACCGCTTGCGTCTATTTTATTTCTTTTTTAACTATCCATAAGTTACGGGGGGTTTGGGAATCAATTTAAATAATAGGGAATCGCTGCTAATATTATGCGCCACCGTTCATCGAAGGCGTGGCCAGAGTGACCTATAATTCACGGATTGAGCAGCAACAATCCTTTGCAACAACTCTGTGGTGCGCGATATTCCTTCGACTACCGTGACTGCATTGGCTCCAGCACGATGAATGCGCGCATTTCTGTCACGCAGCAAGATTTCAGCTTGTTCCTGTAGCTGCGCAAATGACGACGCTTTCATCAGCTCATTCAAGGCCGCCCTCTTTTCGGATTTCGTTCTTATCTCATAGTTGATAAAGAGAGAACAACACCATTTACTTAAACGGAGGCGCGCAATTTCGCGAGTCAGCCTCTCGATCATCTCCCTCATTTCGTTTTGTAGCTCAGCCAGTGCGATA
>Ga0206951_1062_pt1 | contig 29144 bp, 30 predicted proteins | sample Alteio_BWOrgHeat_38_FD_152974 | JGI IMG/M metagenome (GOLD analysis project Ga0206951, IMG submission 152974) | Enriched cells from forest soil in Barre Woods Harvard Forest LTER site, Petersham, Massachusetts, United States -... | ecosystem: Environmental > Terrestrial > Soil > Temperate forest >... | reverse complement strand
ACAGCGCATCGAGCGCGGCACGGATGGTGCGTCCGGTGTAGAGCACATCATCGACCAGGACGACATCACGCCCGTTGACGTCGAAGCCGAGATTGCCGTGGTTCACTACGGGGCGAATATCTTTGGTCGAGAGATCGTCGCGGTAAAAACTGATGTCGAGGATGCCGACGTCTACCGGATGCTTCTCGATCCCAGAAATCAGGCTTGCCAATCTCTTCGCCAGCGGAACGCCGCGGCGCTGCACACCGACGAGACCGAGCGTCTCCGCTCCATTGTTTTTCTCGATGATCTCGTGAGCCAGGCGCACCAGGGTGCGCTCGATCTCTGAGGCGGAGAGGATGCGTCCCTTTTCACGGAGCTTTGGAGCGGAACTTGCCTGTGTCTCTGTCATATAAGGCTCTTGCCGGATGATACGAGGTGGGCGCGCTGCGCCGCAAGCCAATCTCTCAGGGTTGAATGGAAAGCCGTTTACGCGCACCCAGCACGCGGGCGCCGATCATGCCGCCTAACAGTGAGAAAGCGATCATCATGGCCGCGGCGAATGCTGACATAAAGAGCACGACAGCTGCATGGCCATCGGGCGAAAGCCAGAAGTGAATGAACCATGGAATCTGCTGTGCGGCTTCAGGATTCTGATGCGCCATCTGGTCGGTCATCTGCTGGGTCAGCGCAATGAGCTTCTGGTCAATCGACGCGCCGTGGTGCAGACCATAGCGCTCGAAGACCATGCTGAGGCCATCGACCATGGTGGTTAAGAATGCAGCCATCACACCGACGAGCATGCCGATACGCCATCCGCTTCGGGGATTCGCGATCAGCAGGCCTTTACGTTGATAGAGTGCTACGGCGCAGAAGCCACCGGCCAGAACCCAGATCACGCCGAAATCGAGCAGAGAGCTGAGAATCCCAACCGGCAAAGCTACCATCAGAGCGGCCTGCACGGCCGGCCGCCACGCTACCAGTTGTCCGCTGCGCAGAGATGTACCATTCCCAACAGGCTGACCGCTCTCCAGCTGCTCCGCAGATTCCAGACGCAACTGGGGCGATCCGCAGTGGGGACAAAAAAGCTCGGAGTCTTGCAACGTCGCCCCGCAGTGATGGCAGACCGGATCCATGTATTTGACCCTATCGCACCGCCAGAGCGAACGCAAACGCTATTGGCTGTCCTGCGAACCCTCTTCGATATTCGGCAGCTCAAGCTCTACCATAGAAAATTTCGTGCCGCTGCCGCTATTTTTGATACCCACAATGTGCTGATGGTGCTTGGAGCCTGCGCGAAGGCTCAACTCATCTTTTTCGTTCACGTTCACATGCTCCGACTTCGAGTTGCTGCAGGTGAGTCCTTCCGATGTCGTGGTGGGTGTGCCAACGACGTCGTCACCCCGGCACTCGATCACGTCGCCATAGCGCCCCAGGTTCTTGTGGTAGAAGCCTAGCACCTTGTCCTGCGAGTCGGAGGTCTGGTAGCTCACGACCTTTACGCGCAGCTGCCACTTGCCGAAGCCCATGTGAATGTCAGCGGGCTTATCGTTGTGATCGGAAAAAACCTGCGCCCCTGGATAGACGGGCAGGCCCACGTCGGCTGCAGTCATCTGGTCGGTACGAACATGAAGGCCGCCCATCGGTGTATCGATTTTTACGTTTTTATCGTCGCCATTTTTGGCCTTGTCGACCTGAACGCGACAGCCGGTCGCGATAAGCATCGCGGACAGCACCAATGGTAAAAAGCAGCGCTTCATCAACTGAATCTCCCTGCTGCACTATACGTTTCTGCTTGAAAGTCCGTTCCCCGGGCGATGATATCGAGATCGTGCCCAAAATTCTATGCATTTCTCTTGACATATCTTCATGGGAGATACAAGATGTAGATCGGCTGTTCGAATCGCTTCTATTCGTTGCGTACACCAACGCATTCCTGAAGGACCTACTTAGGGAGGGGTTCTTTACGGAGGCAAGGATTGCGTCAGCAATGAGCAGCCAAGACGAGCTGTGACTCCAGAGGCTTCTCCACGCGCGAAGCCTCTCTTTGTTTCTGGCATTCCGATCCACTGCTCCGCAATTTCCGCCTCTGCGTCGATATTTTGTCTGGCGCATCCTAAGTGCAGTGTCAAAATAAGTAACTGCCTAGTGTCCGAAGGTGAGAACAGCTATGCCCGCCGATAGTGCAAATCTCTTTGCTCCGCTTGAAGTTGGTAACATCACTCTGCCTAACCGGATTGTCGTCTCGCCCATGTGCCAGTATTCGTCAGAAGACGGTTTCGCCAATGACTGGCATCTGGTGCACCTGGGCAGCCGCGCAATCGGCGGAGCCGGGCTTGTAATTACGGAAGCGACTGCCGTAACGCCGGAAGGCCGCATCAGCCCGCATGATCTGGGTATCTGGAAAGACGAGCATATTGCCCCGCTGAAGAGGATGGTGGACTTTATGCACGGCCAGGGGGCATTTGCCGGTATCCAGCTGGCCCATGCCGGACGAAAAGCGAGTATGCGCGTTCCGTGGATGGGCGAAGGCATTGCTACGGCGGAAGAGGGCGGATGGGATAACGTGCTCGCGCCGAGCGCCATTGCGTATGCGCCGCACTACAAGCAGCCCCGGGCGCTGGACCAGGCCGGGATCAGCAAAATTATTGCCGCCTTCGCGCAAGCAGCCAAGCGGGCCCTCCTCGCTGGTTTCGACGTGATTGAGCTACACGCCGCTCATGGCTATCTTCTGCACGAATTTTTCAGCCCGTTAAGCAATCACCGCACCGACCAATATGGTGGCGCGTTTGAAAATCGTGTGCGCATGTTGATCGAGGTTGTGGATGCGGTGCGCGAGACGTGGCCGGAGGAACGGCCGCTTTTTGTGCGCATCTCGGCAACGGACTGGGCGGAGGACGGCTGGAATCTGCAGAACTCGATGGCGCTGGCTGCCCAGTTGCGACTGCGAAAAGTCGACCTGGTGGATGTATCGTCCGGGGGCCTCGTGCCTGGCGTGAAAATTCCGGTAGGGCCTGGATATCAGACGCACTTTTCGGAGCAGATTCGCCGCCACACAGGGATGTTGACCGGCACAGTCGGCATGATTACCGAACCGGCACAAGCGGACCACATTCTTCGCACCGGGCAGGCTGATCTGGTTCTGATCGCACGCGAACTGCTTCGCGATCCCTACTGGGCGCTGCACGCGGCGGATGATCTGGGGCAGAAGTTCACATGGCCGGTGCAGTATCTGCGCGCTACCAGTGCTGAAGCCGGGTCGCGCGAGCCGATTACAGCCGACGATGCCGAAGCGCTGCGGATGGCATAAGGAATTGAAGAATTACGAAGGAGAAGTTATGGAAAAAGCGACATTTGGTGCAGGTTGTTTCTGGGGTGTAGAGGTAGAGTTCGGGCGGATTCCGGGGGTGCTCGAAACCGCAGTTGGCTACGAAGGCGGCGAGCTCAACAATCCCACCTACAAAGACGTGTGCACGAATGGGACTGGGCACGCGGAGGTGGTTGAGCTGACCTTCGACCCGGCAAAGGTCAGCTATGAAACGCTGCTGGAGGCATTCTTTGCTCTGCATGACCCGACCACCCTCAACCGCCAGGGACCTGACTGGGGTACGCAGTATCGCTCGGTGGTCTTTTACCACTCACCGGAGCAGGAAGCCGAGGCCAAGCGGGTCATCGAGAAGCTGACGGCGGGGAAGAAGTTCTCGAAGCCGATTGTGACGCAGGTGGTTCCGGCAGAGACCTTCTGGAAGGCTGAGGAATATCACCAGAAGTATCTCGAGAAGCGCGGCGTGACCAGCTGCCATATCTAACCCCTGCGGTATGAAGCGGACGGCTGTAAGTTCGACGAGCATCTCTTCCATTGGGTACGATCCTCGCCGCTGTGAAATGGAAATCGAATTCCGCGAAAGCGGTGAAGTGTACCGCTATCTGAATGTGCCCTTTGAGGAATACGCAGCTTTTATGGCAGCGGAGTCTAAGGGCACATATCTGAACCAGATATTTAAGCTCAAGGATTATCCCTTCCGTGTTGTGCGAAAGTGACGCAGCTTATTTTTTGGTATGGGCTGTTACGAGAGGAGAATGGTGCGCCCGGAGAGATTCGAACTCCCGACCTAATGCTCCGGAGGCATTCGCTCTATCCAGCTGAGCTACGGGCGCGCATCTTTAGAATACTATACTCGGCTTGCGCGAAAGCTTTACTTTGACACGCGGGTCGCTTCGCGCTCTGATGGAGGGGCCGCTTCCGGCAGGAAAAGGAGAGTTCTCAGATGCAGCGCAGGCTTTTCACCAAGACACTTTGTTGCGCCTTGTTCGCAACCATGATTGGTTCTGTTGCCCTCAGGGCGCAAGACGACAAGAAATCGCGGCCTAGCCCGCCAGAGCAGGCGGCCGTCAGCTTCGGCAGCAAGACTGTCACCATCGACTATGGCGCGCCTTCGATGAAGGGGCGGAAGATATTCGGTGGCCTGGTTCCTTATGACCACTGGTGGCGGACGGGCGCGAACGAGGCGACGACGCTGAAAACCGATATCAACCTGCGGATTGGCACTCTGGGCGTGCCTGCCGGAACCTATACGCTCTACACGATTCCTTCAGAAAATGGCTGGACTCTGATCGTGAACAAGCAGACAGGCCAGTGGGGTACTAAGTATGACGAGACCCAGGACCTGGGACGCGTGAAGATGTCAGAAGGCGTGATGCCGAGCAGCCCGGTCGAGACCTTCCAGATGAAGTTTGAGAAAACCAAGGATCTGACAACGGAACTGCACCTGCTATGGGAGACGACCGACGTCTATGTCCAGGTAACGGCGATTCCCTAGCTCTGACCCGCTTCGCGGGCCTTCTCCAGCTCCTGCATGACGGACTGGATCAGCGCCTTCGCGCCGTTGATCTCGTTCATCACAGTTTCGAGATCGAGCGCGGGCTTGGAAGGGTTGCGGTTTGAAGTGCAATAGACTCCGTGCTGACCGATGAGTATGAGCGCATCGGTCAGCGCGTCGAGCGATACGGCCAGGCGCCCGCGCGCCAAGCCCATCATGAATTCAAACTTCTCCAGCTCATCGCGGCGGTCATGAAAAATGGACATGTGCTCGCCTACCACTCCTTCGCCGGAGAGTTATCCGGCGTGAGCGACGTGCTTGCAGGATGACCCTTCCAGCGAAGCACCGGCTTGCGGGCGGCGGTAGTTTCATCGAGTCGCGAGACGCGAGTCGAATGTGGCGCGTTGAGAATCAACTCCGGGTTCTCTTCTGCTTCGCGGGCGATCTGGCGCATGGCGTCAACGAACAAGTCTAGTTCCTCGCGCGATTCGCTTTCCGTCGGCTCGATCATCAGCGCACCGGGCACGATAAGTGGGAAGGACGTCGTATACGGGTGGAAGCCATAGTCGATGAGACGCTTGGCCAGATCGCCCGTCTTGATGCCGTTCTTTACCTGTCGGCGGTCGCTGAAGACGACTTCGTGCATCGACGGCGTGTTGTAGGGCAGGTCGTAGACATCTTCGAGCTTCTTGCGAATGTAATTCGCGTTCAGAACCGCGTCTTCCGTCGTCTGGCGCAGGCCATCTGGACCGTTGGCCAGCGTGTAAGCCAATGCACGCACGAACATGCCGAAGTTGCCATAGAAGGCGCGCACGCGGCCTACCGATTCGGGACGATCGTAGTTCCAGTGAAGTTGGCCGTCGCTTCCCTCTTCGACAACCGGAATGGGAAGGAATGGCTCGAGAATTTTCTTGCATGCTACTGGACCGGAGCCTGGACCGCCGCCGCCATGGGGCGTTGAGAAGGTCTTGTGCAGGTTCAGGTGCATTACATCGACGCCGAAGTCGCCGGGGCGCGTCTTGCCGCAGAGCGCGTTCATGTTGGCGCCGTCCATGTAGAGCAAAGCACCTTTTGCGTGAAGAATGTCTGCAATCTTGTGAATCTGGTTTTCAAAGACGCCGATGGTCGATGGATTCGTGAGCATCAGAGCGGCAGTGTCTTCATTGACGAGCTGTTCGAGCGCCGCAACATCGATGCCGCCCTGCGCATTCGACTTCAGATTGATGACCTGGTAGCCGCAAACCGCTGCTGTCGCTGGATTGGTGCCGTGCGCCGAATCAGGGATGATAATGTTCTTGCGCGGATTGCCCTTCGAGTTGTGATAGGCGCGGGCAAGCAGGATGCCGGTGAACTCGCCGTGCGCTCCTGCAGCAGGCTGGAGCGTGATCGTGTCCATACCGGTGATTTCGATGAGGCAGTCCTGCAGCAACTTCACGATCTGCAACGATCCCTGCGAAAGCGATTCCGGCTGGTAGGGATGCGCCTCCGCGATGCCTTCGAGTCGCGAGACCAGCTCGTTGACGCGCGGGTTGTACTTCATGGTGCAGCTGCCGAGCGGATACATGCCGAGGTCGATCGCGTAATTCCACGTCGAAAGGCGTGTGAAGTGGCGGATAATTTCGATCTCGCTCAGCTCAGGCAACGTGCCGGTGCTTTCACGCGCGGCTTCGCCAAGCAGGGCAGCCGGATCGACTTCGGGCACATCGAGCGGCGGCAGCTTGTAGGCCTTCTTGCCGGGCGAGGATATCTCGAAGGAGAGCTTTTCGTTCTGCGTAAGGTGCTCGGTGACTTTACGCGGCGTGCCTACGAACGGCTTTTCTGCTGTTGCCATTTTCAAATTCCTTGTTGCTACTTGGCTGATGCTGCGACGGGGGCTTCGGCTAACACAGTGGCGGCTTGATCGATCTGCTCTTTCGTCGTCAGCTCGGTTGCGCACCATAGCGTTGCATTGCCCAGTTCCGGATACCACTTCCTGAGTGGCACGCCGCCGATGATCTTGTTATCGAGCAGGCGGGCATTGAACTGCTCCGGGGCTTCGCCGGTTTCGAGAACAAATTCATTGAAGCGTGGCGATGCAGCGAAAAGCAGCTTGCCGTTTTCGCTCAAAGTCTTTGCTGCGTAATGCGCCTTGGCGAGATTCTGCACGGCAAGATCTTTGATTCCCTCTTTGCCGTAGACGGTCATGAAGATGGTCGCCATCAGCGCGACTAGCGCCTGGTTGGTGCAAATATTTGAAGTCGCCTTCTCGCGGCGGATGTGCTGCTCGCGCGTCGAGAGGGTGAGCACGAAGCCGCGGCGGCCGTCTTTATCTTTGGTTTCGCCGACGAGGCGTCCAGGCATCTGGCGCAGATATTTTTCCTTGGCAGCCAGTACGCCGCAGAACGGACCGCCGTAGCTGGGCGCGACGCCGAAGGATTGTGCTTCGAGCGAGACAATATCGGCCTCAACCGGAGGACGCACGATGCCAAGCGAGACAGCTTCGGCGATCGAAACGATGAGGAGTGCGCCTTTTTTATGCACGATCTCGGCGATGGCCGGAATGTCTTCCACGACGCCGAAGAAGTTCGGCGACTGTACCAGAACCCCGGCACTCTTGTCGGTCACGGCGGCTTCGAGCGCTGCAAGATCGATGCGGCCGTCAGCACCATAGCCCACTTCGCTGGCAGAGTGTCCCTGATGCTGCGCGTACGTCTCCATCACCTCGCGGTATTCAGGATGCACGGTTCGCGCGACGATGATGGCATCGCGTCCGGTAACCCGGACCGCCATCATGGCCGCTTCTGCGGCACCCGTAGACCCGTCGTACATTGAGGCGTTGGCGATGTCCATGCCCGTCAACTCGCAGATCATCGTCTGAAACTCGAAGATCGCCTGCAAGGTTCCCTGCGTGATCTCCGCCTGGTAAGGCGTGTAGGATGTCAGGAACTCGCCGCGCTGCACCAGCGAATCGATAATGACCGGCCGGTAGTGGCGATAAACGCCGGCTCCGAGGAAGCTGGCATAGCCTGCTGCATTGTGTGCGGCGGCGTCCTTGAAGTGGTCGACGATTTCCGATTCGCCCATCTGGCGCGGGATGTTCAGGTCGCGTGTAAGGCGGTACTCCTCAGGGATGGTCGAGAAGAGATCGTCAATGGAGGACGCGCCGATCTCGCGCAGCATCTCGGTACGCTCGGCGGGTGACTTAGGTAAATAGCGCATGTTTGATCCTTGCTACAGCAAAACCGCAGATTCCTTCGGCTACGCTTAGGGAGGATCCTCAACTCGGCGTGACGGAGACGCTTCGCTCAGGATGAAAAACTTCGTTCTAGTGGCCCGTTTCTTCTGCGACGAACTTATCGTAATCAGCTGCGCTCAGCAGCGAATCGGCTTCCGCAAGATCGCTCAGCTCAACCTTCATGATCCACGACTTGTGCGCGTCGGTGTTGATCTTTTCCGGAGAGGAGGCCAGCTCTTCGTTCACTTCGGTTACAGTTCCCGAGACAGGGGCATACAGATCGGAGACCGCCTTGACCGACTCAACGCTGCCGAAGACTTCGCCCTTCTTTACGGTCGCGCCCACTTTGGGAGCGTCTACAAAAACAATATCGCCGAGCGAATTCTGAGCGTAATCGGTAATGCCGACCGTGCCGGTTTTGCCGTCAACCTCAATCCACTCGTGCTCGCGGGTATAGCGGTAGTTTGCAGGGTATGCCATTGGTAATGTTCTCTTTCTATTGTAAGGTCTGTTGGGGCTTGAGGCCTTTTTTGCGGCTACGACTGCTTTTTCGGACGACGGTAAAACGGAATCGGCACCATCTTCGCCTTCACCATGCTATTGCGAACCTGCACAAAAAGCTGACGATCGATCGCCGAATAATCCTTAGGGATAAAAGCAAGGGCGATGTTCTTCTTCAAAAACGGTGCCGGTGAGCCACTGACGACCGTACCAATGGGTCGTGCGTTTTCATCGAATACACCATAGCCATCTCGGGCTATGCCGCGATCCACCATTTCGAGCCCCACCAGCTTGCGCTCCGGGCCGCCGGCCGCGGTGACTTGCTGCAGGGCGTCCGAGCCGATGAACGGACCCTTTTCCGGCTTGCAGAAGCGGTCAAGTCCGGCTTCATAGACGTTGATGGTTTCGGAGATTTCGTGGCCGTAGAGAGAAAGCGCCGCCTCAAGCCGCAGGGTATTGCGTGCGCCTAATCCGCAGGGAACGATACCGAATTCCTTGCCCGCTTCGAGCACTTCTTCCCAGACGCGCTTGCTCGTGGCTTCGTCCGAAGGGACATAAATCTCGAAGCCATCTTCACCGGTGTATCCGGTGCGGGCGATGAGCGTATTCGGCAGCCCACAGACCGTTCCCCACTTGAACCAGTACGATTTGATCGTCGAAAGATCGACGTTGGTCAGCTTTTGCAACGTCTCCTCGGCCCTGGGGCCCTGAATCGCGAGCTGCGTGTAGTAGTCACTGTAGTCGCTGACGTGGCAGTGAAATTTCTGCGCGTTTGTTTTGACCCAGTTGAAGTCTTTTTCCCGAGTGCCGGCGTTAATGACGATGAGATAGTCGTTGTCGGACAGCTTGTGCACGATCACATCGTCCACGAAAGTACCCTGCGGGTAGAGCATCGCGGAATACTGCGCCTGGCCGACCTGCAGCTTGGAGGCGTCGTTCATGCAGATGTGCTGGATAGCGTCGAGCGACTCCGGCCCGCGCAGCTGGATATCTCCCATGTGACTGACATCAAAGAGCCCTACGCCCGTGCGGACGGCCATGTGTTCGGCGATGAGACCGGAATATTCGACAGGCATGTCCCAGCCGCCGAAATCGACCATCTTCGCGCCAAGCTGGCGGTGAACGGCGTTGAGAGGAGTCTTGCGTAAAGCAGGCGCAGTTGCCGATGTAGACACGGAATATCCTTCGGACTTAAAAGATGCGGAACTTTTTACGCTAGCACCGTGCTTTCAGAGGGTCAATCTATCGCAGCCGACTGCACATCAGTCAGTGCAAAATCATTTCCCTTATAAAGCAGTGGTTGTTCTTCGCTTTTCGCCAGCGCATAGGAGAAGCAATCTCCCAGATTAAGACCTGCCGGATGTCTGCCCTTTCCAAATTCCTGATATGCCTGACATGCGATTTCCGCGTGACGAACATCGACCGAAGCGACATCCACCCGGGCGCGCTTCAAAAACTGGTCCAGCTTCTGCCTGCCACGCTCTCCTTTTCGAGTGCGCAGAACGATCGAAGCTTCCACGAAATTCACTGCAGAGCAAAGTCGAATGCGGTCCTGGCTGATCTTGTGGACGAATAACCCGGCTTCTGGCTCCTCCAGAAGAATGGCAAGAATGGCTGATGTATCGATAACCATCAAGCGGGAAGCCCTTCGGCATCATATCCAAGAATCTCATCGGCGGATCGTACATCCAGATCTGGCAAAGCGGAGCACTGTTTTGCGATGCGCAATAAATCTTTTTCTAATTGCGTGGCGCCTTGTCCCGAGCGATGATCCGGGCGCAGCCGCGCCAGTCTTTCCTCAATGGCGCGCTCGGCGGCTTCGGTCAGGGTTTCTCCTGTAAGACGCGCAAGCCTGCGAGCCAACTTTTCGACATTCGGATTTTTAATGTAAAGCGCCATGGGATATCCCTTGCATTTAAGTATATACAAGGCGCTTTATAACCGAATCGGTTATTTATCAGCGTAATAACCGTCCCGCGTCTGCACGAAAAGGTCCTTCTTCTTCGCCGTCAGCGTGATCTTGTGATAGCTTTCGTCGCTGCTGGACTTGTCCGGTGTGTAGCCAAGCATGTACTGCGAGCGCAACTCTTCGGCAATGCTTGTATACACCTGGTCGAAGTTCTCCTTCTTCTTCGCTTCGTACATGCGGCCGCCAGTCTGCTCCGCGATCTGGATCATGATCTTTTTGCCGTCCACATGCGGTGCTTCGGAAGGGTGCTGTCCGCCGCGGCCACCTGGGTATCCACCACCACCGCCTCCGGGATAACCTCCGCCGCCACCCGGATAACCTCCGCCCATCCCGCCATGGGGACGGCCCATGCCGCCACCGTGATTGCCGTAGTCGCTGTGTTGCTCTTCCCCTTTGAAGTAGATCGTATAAACCACGGTATTGGCGCGCTGGGCGGCTTCAATGGCCGAGTTCAGCGTCTCGCGGCTGCCCCGGTCTTCACCGTCGCTCAATAAAACCAGAGCTTTGCGCCCCTGCTGCTTTTTCATCAGCTCGTCGGCAGCAAGAAATATGGCGTCATAAAGCTGCGTTCCGCCGCCGCGGTGGGCACGCTGGCCTGAACCGGAATCGCTGGAGTCAGGAGATGAAACTTCCTGCGTCGGACCTAATTCCTCAAGCGCCGAGGAAAGCTTGTCTTTCGACGCAGTCAGGTCCTGTAACAGCTCTACCTCGCGGTCGAAATGGATGAGAAATGCCTTATCTTGAGGCTTGGTCAGCATCTGGTTCAGGAAGGTTTTGCTCGCCGACTTCTCCTGGTCGAAGGCATTGCGCATGCTCATGCTGGTATCCACCAGCAGGCCAAGCGTGAGCGGCAGATTGGTATCAAGATTGAAATACTTGATCGTTTGCGGACGATTGTCTTCAACCAACGTGAAGTCGTCCTTGGTGAGGTTGGTGACGATCTGGCCTTTCTTGTCGCGAACCGTGACCGGCAGCGTAACCACCTTCACATCCACCGACAGGGTCGTGGTTGGTTTGGCTGGTTGCTGGCCTTCGGATGGGGCAGCCGTTTGCGCCTGGGCCAAAAACAGCCCGCTAAAAAAACAGACAAAAAATGCGAAGAAACGAAATTCAGACTTCTGGCGTGACATGGTATCGCCTGTTAGACGAAGCAGGCAGTCGAACAGTTGACACATTCGTAGCGCTCCCGTTGGCGGAATATTTCCCGGCTGAAATGCTTTCCATACCGGATATCTGGGAAAATGGCTTTAGCAAGCCGGCTCCGCCTGTATCTCCCTAAACGAGGTTTTCCATGGAACGCCGTGACTTTCTCAAGCAGAGCGCCCTTGCCGCCGCTGCCGCCGCCACCACCAAACTCTCCGCTGCCACGCCAGCGAATCCGATTGCACGCCGGCCGTTGGGCAAAACCGGCGAACATCTGTCGATGATCGGGTTCGGCGGCATCGTCGTCATGAACGAAGAGACCGGTGCGGCGAGCAACATTGTTGCAGAAGCCGTGGATCGCGGCGTGAACTACTTCGACGTAGCTCCCAGCTATGGCAACGCGCAGGAACGTCTCGGTCCGGCGCTGGCGCCCTATCGCAAGAACTGCTTCCTGGCATGTAAGACCGAGGGTCGCAAAAAAGACGACTCGCGCAAGCAGCTGGAAGAATCTCTGCGCCTGCTGAAGACCGACCACGTCGATCTATACCAGTTTCATGCGCTGACCAAGATGACCGATCTCGATACGGTCCTTGGGCCAGGCGGCGCCATGGAGACCATGGAAGCGGCGAAGAAGGAAGGCAAGATTCGCTACATCGGCTTCTCGGTGCATTCCGCGGAAACGGCTGTAGCCGCGATGAATCGCTATAACTTCGATACGGTGCTCTTCCCGGTGAACTTCGTGCTTTTCTCGCAGGCAAACTTCGGCCCGCAGATTCTAAAACGCGCGCAGGAAAAGGGCATGGGCATCCTTGCGCTGAAGGCGATGGCGAAGACAGTGTGGTCGGCAGACCAGAAGCAGAATCATCCGGAGCAGAAGTGCTGGTATCAGCCGGCAGCTTTTCCCGACGAGGCAACGCTCGGGCTGCGCTGGACGCTCGGCCATCCAATTACGGCAGCGCTGCCGCCGGGCGATGAGAAATATTTCCGTCTGGCGATGGACGTGGCCCAGAATTACAAGCCGCTTGAGCCGCACGAGCAACAGGCGTTAATTGCCAGCGCTACAGGAGTCGAGCCGATCTTTCATTTAGGAAATGACGTTTAAGTTCGCAAATACCCCGGGTTAGCTACGCGAACTCGGAGCACCCGCTGTCAAGGTGGCCTCTTCAGCTATATCTGCGAATACGTCGTCGGAGTGAGAATCAGATTTGAGATATTGCTCACAATCTGCTCGAAGGCGTACTCCTGCGACGAAGAGAGCTTCTTCCAATCCGGATCGCTGCCGAATGCCTTCCACTTGTCGTCGAGTTCAGCGAGCTCACTGAAGCTGAGCATGTATGTCAAATTCGGGAGGCGCGGCCCAATGAGCGAATCACCGTAGAAAATCTGGCTGAATCCCGCCTTCTGAAAAATGGCAAACTCGCCGTGATGGAACATCTGCACCTTGCGGACATGATCCTGATCTGTCGCACTCTCATAGGTTCGCAGCTGAAAAACGCGCTTCGCATGCTGGGCGGCTGCAGGCAGAGGAGTCAGCTTCGGCCAGCCTTCAAAAGCAATCAGCAGCAAGCTTTCAACACGCCCGTAAGCCGGTGCGGTTGCCGGAGTATTCCAGAAAGGCGCAGCGGCGTCCATAAATGCCTTGTCCTGGGCCAGCTTTAGCTCCAGCCCCACCAGCGTTTCCAGAGATGTGCTCGGGATCAGCACGTAGAGAATCGGAGTTTCAGAACCGATGGTGAGATTGAAAACTCCAATCGGTGACATGCCGAGACGGTTGAGCGCAGGAATAAAGGCACCAGAAAGATAACTGTCCGTCAGTTTCGTCTGCGGGCCGCTCTGCAAGTGATATTTGCGCAACTGATAATATTCGCGCGCGGAGCCCGCTGATGTCTGCGCCTGGGATGAACCCGCGAATGCAAGCGCCGAAGCGGCCAGCGACGAAGTGAGAAACCGGCGTCTTTCCAAGTGAATCCTCCTGTGAGTTTGGATTGTATCGAAGAGGAGGAGCTTGTGACGCGGCGGTGCAGGGTGTTCGCCCAAAAATGGCCGGGTGCCCGCAGGAGGATGTCTGCAGGCATCCGGCAAACTGTGGTTATTGGTCGTTGCCTTTTACTAGTTCCGTCGAGACCGGTTTTAGATAGCCGAACAATCCACCTGACCCGTGGTTCGGGCCGGCGGCAAAGTACAGTTCGGTTGCTGGCGCAGCTGCCGGATCGTTATTGGCCGGACTCACGTTTCCGGGACTGATTCCCCAGACTCCATTGATGGCGACTGGCTTTCCTGTAGCGTCCTCTAACAAACCATCGAACGCGCCTGTCGCCAGGTCATAAGCGACAATGTAGCCGCTCGACTCGGTCGTGCCGCCGCCGGCAAACTGCCCGATCAGCAAGTCGTGGCTGAAGCGGCCAAAGTCGAGGGGAGCCAGCGCAACTCCCCAGGGAGCGTTGAGCCACGATCCGTGCTCGAGACGACGCAGGAGCTGGCCAGTCGAGCTGTAAATATCGACATAGCCGAGACCGGGACCATCCGTTTCAAATGGCGATCCTTCCTGGTGGAGCGCATAAGTTACGACAATGTCATTGCCGATGGACTGCACATTGAAAGGAACAAAGTTGCGCGGCAGACGCTCGTCCTCGAAAGGCTCGTTGTCATGGTGATGCCGGTCATCGTCGAATCCGAAATCGTCATAACCGCCCTTGTCATGATCATTCCGACCAAGCTTTACACGGTGAAATGCGTTGTCATAGACATCCACGCGGCCCTTGGTAAAATTGGCGGTGTAAAGATATCGCTTGCCCTGCATGAAGGCGCTCGTCAGACCGGTGTAACTGGAGCCGTCTTTGGTTTTTACAACGGTAATGCCGTGCGTGGATGGCGGAGTCGCACCTTGCGCCACACCCACGGCTGGGTTCCAGCCGACGATCGTTCCATCAATCGTAGAAAAAAGAAAGGTGGCGGGCGCCCCGGCAGCGAGCAGAAAGTCTGTCGTGCTGCCGTTGAAGATCGTCCCCGTCGGGCTGCCTGTAGGCGTCTTAGGGTTGGTTGGATCAGCAGGAGGAATGGTGACGACGAGTCCTTGTTTCGCACCGGGACCGGTGTAAAGCGTACTCAGGCCGGTGACGTTGTCCGAGACCCACCATGGACTGCCCGATCCACGCGAAAGCCCCCAGGGATTGATGAGGCTCGGATCGGTAACGGGAGCGATTCCAGCAGTGTTGGCGACGAGATTGATTTGCGTATAGTGCTGCGCATAGGCGGCAGCTCCGGCGCATGACGTGATGACCGCAATAGCAGCAGAGCGGAATAATTTTTTCATGGAAGAGACTCCTGACGGTTCTCTAAAGCCCCGCTTGCCGGATTGCCTCGCTTTAACGCATCGTCAATCGAAGCTCATGCGAGAGCGGGCGGGGAGAGCCGCGCCTCACATTCCAAGAGCAGACTAAGAGGCGGTGCCACCGAAGTTGTCATAAGTTTGTCATTGGCATGTTGAATCTTTGTCACCAATGCTTGAGGCTTTTTTCAGATCACGACCGATTCCCGGTATTCCCCGAAGACATCGCGCATGGCTGCAGCGATTTCGCCTACCGTGGCATAGCTCTCTACTGCTTCAAGAATTGCGGGCATCAGATTCTCGCCCGAACGGGCATAATCTTTCACGCGATCGATTGCGGTTTGCCAGGGAGTTTTGTCGCGTCGTAAGCGTAGCGCCTGCACCCGCTCCACCTGCCTGCGCTCCAGCGCTTCATCGACACGCTGAATGGGAATCCCTGGCTCGTCTTCGCGGGTGAAGCGATTCACGCCGACGACTGTGGCTTCACCTGAATCAACCGCACGCTGATACTCATAAGCGGCGTTCTGAATCTCCTGCTGCACCCAGCCCTGCTCGATAGCCCGCAACATGCCGCCGAGCGCCTCAATGCGATCCATATAAGCTTTCACCTGCTGCTCAATCTCATGCGTCAGCGATTCGACATAATAAGACCCGGCAAAGGGATCGATGGTCTGGGCGACTCCCGACTCGGAAGCAATAATTTGTTGCGTACGCAATGCAATGCGGGCGGCTTCTTCCGTCGGCAGCGCCAACGCCTCATCGTAGCCATTGGTATGCAGCGACTGCGTGCCTCCCAGCACGGCCGACAGCGCCTGTATCGCAGTGCGAACGATGTTGTTCTCCGGCTGCTGTGCGGTCAGCGTCGAGCCTGCCGTCTGCGTGTGGAAGCGCAGCATCCACGAACGCGGATTCTTGGCGCCGAAGTGATCGCGCATGACGTGCGCCCAGACACGGCGCGCGCAGCGGAACTTCGCCACCTCTTCGAGAAAATTATTATGCGCATTGAAGAAGAAGGAGAGGCGCGGCGCAAATGTGTCGATATCGAGTCCGGCGTCGATGGCCGCCTGCACATAGGTCACGCCATTGGCCAGCGTGAATGCGACCTCCTGGGCAGCGGTCGAGCCGGCTTCGCGCATGTGATAGCCGGAGATGGAGATCGTGTTCCACTCCGGCACTTCATCGTTCGCCCACGCAAACATATCCGTGATAATGCGCATGGCGCGGCGGATGGGATAAATGTAAGTGCCGCGCGCGATGTATTCCTTGAGGATGTCATTCTGCACGGTGCCGGAAAGTTTTTCTACGTCAGCCCCGGTGCGCTTAGCCACCGCAACATAAAGCGCCAGCAGGATGCTTGCCGTAGCGTTGATGGTCATTGAGGTCGAGATTTTGTCCAGCGGGATGCCGTCGAAGAGTCGCTCCATATCTTCGAGAGAATCGATAGCCACGCCGACTTTTCCTACTTCGCCTATAGACATGGGGTCGTCGGAGTCGTAGCCGATCTGCGTCGGCAGATCGAAGGCGACCGATAATCCCGCGGTTCCATGTTCGAGCAGGAATTTATAGCGGCGGTTGCTCTCCTCGGCATCGCCCATGCCCGCGTACTGACGCATCGTCCACAGGCGCCCTCGATACATCGTTGGCTGAATGCCGCGGGTGAAGGGAAATTCGCCGGGAAAGCCGAGATCTTTGAGCGGATCAAAGCCGATGGCTTCGAGATCGCTGCGGGTATAAACGGGCTTGGATTTCTGTCTTTGAGACATGTGTGAACGGAGAAGAATAGCGGGTTTCGTCGCACTTGCGCCAGCAGGGGGAGCCGTTAGGGAATCTCAAGACGGCGCTGATAGCGAATTTCATCGACCTTTACATTCCACACGGTGTCGGTTCGGCGCTGGCCGTCAGGCTGCCAACCATCTTTTCCGTAAAAACGTTCCGCGCGAATGTTGCCAGCCAGTACCCACAGCATGGCGTGCTGAAATCCCTGTTCGAAAAGATGGCTACGAGCCTCCGATACCAGCGCAATTCCGATACCCTGATTCCAGTGAGCAGGATCCACATAGAGCGCATATAGCTCTCCATATCCAGGTAATTTCGGGTCGCTTGCAGGTGCGGTTGTGGCGAAGCCACAGATGATCCCGGCATCGACCGCTACGATCGTTCGCGGCTTAGAAGGATCGACACTGCCAAAAGTGTATTTTTCGGCTCGATCTTCGGGGCGAAGCTGATCGAGATATTCATCCGGCATCAGCTTGCGATACGCCACCTGCCATGAGCGCAGGTGCACACGCGCCACCGCCATGGCGTCGTCAGGCTCAGCTAGTCGCAGAAGCATCATGCGGCATGGTAAGGCACATTCGGTAAACTGGGCGCACTCTTTAACGTTTTCCTTGACGCTTGAGTTTTTCTTTCCTGTTTGCGCGGTAAAACGAACTGCAGGTGAAGTAAGCAAAGGCCAGAGTGACCAGGCTATATACAAGGAAACGTTGATGATCGGGACCGACCGCCCATTCGGTCCGCAGCTTGTAAGTGTTGCTGGCAAAGAAGAGCGTGAAGATTCCGAAGAAGAGTCCGGTTACTTCAAGCCACAGCACACCGCTCGCATGGGCAAAGGGTTTCCACACCGATTCGCCGAATTTGCGCGTCCCCTTGACGACAGCTTTTCCTTTAGCGGCGTAAACTTGTGGTTGAGGGACTTGTTGCGATTTGCCTGCAGGCGCAGGGCTGCTTTGGGTGGCGCGCTCAAAAATCATTTTCGAGGCGACACGCATACCAACTCCGAGTCTGCGGCCGAGCGTATTCGGCTCCATATAAACAAAAGTTTAGCAGCCTGTCTGATTCCGATTGCCCTCCTCGGACATCAGAAGTAAGGTAAAGAACAATCCAGCGCGCTCCAGGCCGGTCGATGGCAGGAGGAAACGGAGACACACACCTTGAACGCGAAACTGCGAAAACTCGTCCAGCAGTTGGGGGAAGCTATCCACGAAACGGTCTCGGAGTCCGAACACATTGCCGGCGTTGTGCAGGATATACGCAAGCAAGGCTTTGATGTTCTGCTGATGCTCGAGGCGACAATTGGCCTCAATGAACTGGAGCAGCAACCAGAGGCCCTTCTCGAATCATCGAATGCAGCAGGCCAGCAAGAGGAAGGTCAGAACGCCAAGCCTTTTTCTTCTCAGGATCTTCACTTCCTGCGCTCGCTCCGTATCGCCTTACAGGACGATGAGAAGAGTACCAGCGCCTGAAGTAGTTGTGTTGTTGACTCCTTATTGCTGTTCCATGTGCTAGTATCGCCACTTCCGGCGTTCGGTGAATCTGCCGGATGTGAATTTGGTGGCAACAGAATGAGGTAGCGATAAGGGGCGTCGTAAGGCATGAAAGACACACTTGGAGTACTTTTGGCAGGCGGCGCGGGCGAGCGCCTTTTCCCCCTGACCCGTGATCGTGCAAAACCCGCAGTTCCCTTCGGCGGAAACTACCGCATCATCGACATCACCCTCTCAAACTGCATCAACTCCGATCTTCGTCACGTCTACATCCTCACCCAGTACAAGGCTCTTTCGCTCAACCGACATATCCGCGAAGGCTGGACCAGCGTCGTAGCCCAGGAACTGGGCGAGTTTATCGAGATCCTTCCGCCCATGCAGCGCGTCAGCGCCAACTGGTACATGGGCACGGCGGACGCCGTTTATCAGAACATCTACTCCATCGGCTCAGAGCAGCCAAAGCATGTCCTCATTCTCTCGGGCGACCACATCTACAAGATGAACTATGGCAAGATGCTCGAGCAGCACAACGAATCGGGCGCTGACGTGACGCTGGCTACCCTGTCGATTGATCCTACTGAGGTATCGCGCTTTGGTGTCGTTGAGGTATCGCGCACCGGCGAGGTGATCGGCTTCGACGAAAAGCCCAAATCCACCAGTATCCGTTCGCCCTTCAATCCCAGCATGGTCGATGCTTCGATGGGCATTTATCTCTTCAATACAGATGTGCTGCTCCCCGCGTTGATGAAGGACGCCGAAGATCCGACGTCAAAGCACGATTTTGGGCACAACATTCTTCCCTCCCTGCTGGGCAAGTACAGGATGAACGCCTACAACTTTGTAGATGAGAACAGCAACGACGCGCTCTACTGGCGCGACGTGGGCACGCTCGACGCCTACTACGACGCAAACATGGATATCGCATCGGTTTCCCCGATCTTCAATCTCTACGACAGCAACTGGCCGATGCGCACTCGCGTCCGCCAGTATCCTCCGGCAAAATTTGTCTTTGGCGAACCGGGGCGTACAGGCATGGCCGTCAACTCCATCGTCTCCGCTGGCTGCATCGTATCGGGTGCGGTCGTTCGCAACAGCGTGCTCTCGCAGGACGTGCGCGTGAATTCCTATTCGGAAGTCGATTCCAGCATCGTTTTTTCGCACGTGAATATCGGGCGGCACTGCCGTATCAAGAAGGCGATCATCGACCGCGATGTACATCTGCCCGAAGGCACGGTCATCGGCTACGACCAGAATGAAGACCGGCGGCATTATTTCGTCACGCCATCCGGGTTAACGGTCGTCACGCGCGATTATTCATTGTATGAAAATCCGGTATCGGCAGATTTCCTCCAGCCTGTTTAGAAGTGAAGGCCAAGGGTGTCCTGATTTTCAAACATGGGATTCAGGGTAGAAGCAGGGGCTTTAGCCCGGTGAACATGCGAGACGGAACAGAGGGCTTTAGCACCGGAACTTGTTTCAAGAATCCAGGGCTGAAGGCCCGTTTATTCGTAAGCCAGAGCGTCGATCGGGTCCTTGGAAGCGGCTTTCAGGGCCGGATACAGCGCACCGAAGATCGACCCTAAAAAGGCAATCAAGGCTGCTCGGATCCGCCAGTCCAGGCTGACCGGGAACGGCAGGGTAGGAAACTTATAGGCAAGCCCGAACTTGAGCACGTAAGTAAGCCCAATCCCAAGTGCAATCCCGACAATGGAAATCAGGGCCGCTTCGCGCAGCACCACATTGGCAATGTAAGAACGCGAGGCGCCCAGCGATTTGAGAATGCCGATCTCCCGCGTCCGCTCCATCACGGCGGTATACATGGTCTGGAAGACGACAATAAATCCGACCATGACCGCAATTCCTATGACGCTTCGCAGGGCGGCGTTGAAGCCGGGCAGGTGCTCCGGCGTCATCAGGGACATCCATTCCTCGAGTGTCTGCACCTGGTACTGGCTGAGACCTGGCGTAGCCAGTATTTCCTGCCGGATCAGGTCCTGATTAGCCACCTCGTCGCTGCGGATATAGAAAAGGGAGGCATTGTCGGGATTGCCGACCAGTGTACCTAAAGTGTGGATAGGCAGGAACTTACGGCCACCGCGTCCGTGCTCGACGATGCCAGAGATGCGAAAAGGATGATTCTTGATCTGGGCCGTGTCGCCTACGTGGAATTTGTTAGCGTTCGCGAAAACGTCATCCACAATCACATCATTTGGCCCCTGAAAGGGCGTTCCGGCGAGAAAAACGAAGGGTTTCAGCGCATTAAAGCTGTCGTAATCGATGCCCCAGATGATCTCTGGAGAACCGGCAATGCTGAAATCCTGAATAACCGGAGCAGCGACTGTGACATGCGGCAATTTGGCGAGAACCTGGGCGATTTTGGCCGGAATCGGAGCCCCGCCGACACCGCTGATAAAGCTTGCATTCGGCGGCCGCACGATGAGATCAGCGCCGATGCCGCTGGTCTGGTCACGGGTATGCGCTACCTGCCCGATAAAAATGCCGACAATCGAGAGGATCATGATGACCTCTACGGCGACGGCAAAAATACCGATAATGGACCGCAGGGGGCGATGAAGCAGGTTGCCGAAGACAAGTTTGTTCATTCTGAATTCCCGGAAGAATTACTCCCGATATGGGAAAAAGCGAAAATCTCTCGAAACCTGAGTGTAACAAAGCCATTCCACCGGCCGATAATGGATAAAGATGCGTTGCTGAGGCTGATCGGGACAGATCAGATGCTCAAAATCAGCACAAAGGGGCAAAAACTGACTTTAAAGACGTGAAAAGAAGCCAAAAAATAAGCATTTTCCTTTGACTTGTTTTGCCCATAGTTTTATGGTTTGCCCAAGAGGTTGTGCAAAAGCCTGTCAGGGTGCACAACATCTTTTTGCAGGATTCAGCTATCCCCAAAGCGTATCTGCGCAGGAACAGGAGCATGAGTCAGTTCGGCCAGGAATTGCGGAAAGAGCGGGAAGACCGCGGCATTGCGATTGAAACGATCACGGATGTGACCAAGATCAGCGGCCGCCACCTGCTTGCGCTGGAAGACGAGCATTTCGACGCCCTCCCCGGCGGCGTTTTTAACAAGGGAATCGTGCGCGGCTACGCGCGTGTTGTCGGTCTGGACGAAGAAGCCTGGGTTAGCCGCTTTATGTCCGCCTACCAGGCAAGCGGCCAGGTAAAAGACGACGACGCCAGCTGGATCCAGTTCGCGGAAAATATAACTAATGGGCGAGTCGACGATGTCCCGCGCCCCGATATGCGCCTGCGCTGGGCTGGCGTTGCTGTCCTGCTGGCTCTTCTATCGGCGCTGGGCTGGTTCGTCTGGAATTATGTCAGCAATCGCATTTCAGCGGAGGAGACGGGTGTGCATGCCCCGGTTGCGACAGCGGTTCTGGACCTCCAGCCTGTTGCACAGCTTCAGACAGACCTGCCATTCACTGACTTATTTCCCCGCTGAAATACTTCTCATCCCTTTTGGCTGAAGTGCTTTGCCCTCGCCATCCGGCTTTAGTACCATCGACACTAGATGCCTGTGCGCGGTCGAGCCGGACCGACTTGATCCTCGCCCCGCACTTTTGTGACAGGTCATCCGCAAGTCTTTGATTGGATATAGGAGGACTATTTTGTCCGTACGCGATAAGTTTTTATTCACATCCGAGTCGGTGACTGAAGGGCATCCCGACAAGATTGCAGACCAGATTTCAGACGCCATTCTCGACGCCTGCCTCGAACAGGATCCATACAGCCGCGTGGCCTGCGAAACTCTGACCGCCACCGGCCTGGTCGTCATCGCGGGTGAAATCACCACACAGGCCTACGTCGACTTCCAGACGCTCGTTCGCGGCGTGGTCGCAGCCATTGGATATGACAATGCGCTCTACGGTTTCGACTCGAATACCTGCGCGGTTATCTCGTCGATCAACAAGCAGTCGGGCGATATCGCCATGGGTGTGGACACCGGCGGCGCCGGCGACCAGGGCATGATGTTCGGCTATGCCACCAACGAGACGGAAGAGCTGATGCCGGCTCCTATCTCGCTGGCTCACAAGCTGACCAAGCGTCTTAGCGAAGTTCGCAAGAGCGGCAAAATGCCGTATCTGCGCCCTGACGGCAAGAGCCAGGTCACAGTTGAATACAGCGCCGACGGCAAGCCGGTCCGCATCGACGCGGTCGTCATCTCGACCCAGCACGCGGAAAACGTCTCGAACGAAACGCTTCGCGCCGACATTCTCAAGCACGTCATCCAGGCCGTTCTTCCCGCCGAGCTTCTCGACGAAAATACCAAGTACCACATCAACCCGACCGGCCGCTTCGTGATTGGCGGACCGATGGGCGATTCCGGCCTGACGGGCCGCAAGATCATCGTCGATACCTACGGCGGCATGGGCCGTCACGGTGGCGGCGCCTTCAGCGGCAAGGATCCGACAAAGGTCGACCGCTCTGCTGCTTACATGGCGCGTTATATCGCTAAGAACATCGTAGCTTCCGGCCTTGCCGACCGCTGCGAGGTACAGCTTGCCTACGCCATTGGCGTGGCCGAGCCGGTGAGCGTGCTGGTGGATACCTTCGGCACCGGGAAGGTCGATTCCGCCAAGCTGCAGGAACTGGTTCGCGCCAACTTCCAGCTGACGCCCAAAGGCATCATCGAAAGCCTGAACCTGCGCCGTCCGATCTACAAGAAGACGGCAGCCTACGGCCACTTTGGCCGCTCCGACAAGGAGTTCACCTGGGAGGCGACCGACAAGGCTGCCGCTCTGCGTGAACAGGCGGGCGCCACGGTTGCTGCTGCGAAGTAATCACCAATCGGGTAAAGCAAAAGGGCAGGCTCAACGAGCCTGCCCTTTGCTTTTCGTCTATGAATCGAAGAACATTTCTTGGGAATCGAAACCAACGTGTCCAAAACTGTAAAATTTGACGGCAAGAAGCGGAGTGCGGCCACAACCGCAAAGGCGCGAAGATCAGAACAGCATCAGGAGGTTGATATGAGCGCTGTTCAGATTTCACACCAGGTTTGGGACCGTGCGTGGCAGATGGTGGAAGACCGCAAGCCAGCCGCGGATATGTTGTTCGTCTATGCAGTGCGGACGACGGGCATCTATTGCCGCCCCTCGTGCCCGAGTCGCCGCCCTCTGCGGGCGTCCGTCGAATTCTTCGCCACCAGCGAGCTGGCCGAGCGCGCTGGATACCGGGCCTGCAAGCGCTGCGCGCCCGGACAGGCGCATCCGCAAGGCCACATGCTGACCCATGCCTGCGACTATATTGAGCGGAACATCGACAGCACCATCAAGCTGGACAGGCTGGGAAAGATCGTGGGACTGAGCGCGTTTCACACGCAGAGACTCTTCCGCCGCTACCTCGGCATCTCCCCGCGGCAATATCAACAGGCGCGGCGCATGGAGAGCTTTCGGAAAAATCTGCTTACAAACGACAGCGTGACCACTGCCATGTACGAATCGGGATTTGCATCGAGCAGTCGGCTCTATGAGTCTGCAAACGAGCACCTGGGCATGACCCCAACCGAATACCGTGCCGGCGGAAAGAATGTCGCGATTCGCTATACCATCACCGATTCTCCCCTGGGGAAGATGCTGGTTGCTGCAACCGCTCTCGGAATTTGCCTTGTCGCCTTCGGCTCACTCGAAAGTGAGATGGAAGACGAGCTGGCTTCGCGTTTTCCCGCTTCGACGAGCAGCCGCGATGAAAACGGCCTTGGGTCGGCCGTAAAACAGATTCTGGCGCAGATGACGGAGCATCCCGTCGCTCTCGAGCTTCCGCTGGATGTGCGGGCTACGGCCTTTCAGCGGCGCGTATGGGAGGCGCTGCAACAGATTCCTCGCGGAGAAACGCGAACCTATTCACAGATTGCTCAGGAAATTGGCCAGCCTACGGCAGTCAGGGCCGTGGCACGTGCGTGTGCGATGAATCCCGTTGCTCTCGTAGTGCCATGCCATCGCGTGATCGGCAGCGACGGCACCTTAACTGGCTATCGTTGGGGTGTGGAGCGCAAGAAGAAGCTGCTGGAGCTGGAACAAGCGTAAAAGAAGAGCCCCGCCCTCCGCATGAAAGGGCGGGGCTGTCCCGGAAACGGCTTACCGCAAACCGCCGGAGGACAACAGCAGCTCGCCTGTCAGCCATCCGGAATCTGCGGAGGCAAGGAAGACAGCAATCGATGCGATATCTTCCGGCTGACCGATACGGCCAAGCGGAACCTGCGCTTCGTGCTGTTTATGGAAGTCACTGCCGATGAAGCCAGCGGTGTGTGTGCCTTCCGTCTCTACCATTCCTGGATTGATGGAGTTCACGCGAATCTTCTTCGGCCCAAGCTCCTTGGCCAGAACGTGTGTGATCGCATCCACAGCGCCTTTCGTGGCCGTATAGATTGACGACGCGGGAGGCGCGATCTGGCTTACCAGGGAGCCGATATTGATGATGCTGCCACCGTCGCCGTTGAAGTTTTTTACCGCCTCTTTCGTCGCCAGAAGCAAGCCGAGCACGTTGGTGTCGAAATGACGATGGAACTGCTCTTCCGTAATGCCTTCAATCGGTGAGAATTCATAGACCCCGGCGTTATTTACCAGGATGTCGAGCTTGCCATAGGCCTTCTTTGTCTCAGCGAAAATCTGCTCCACATCTTTCGCATTGGCGACGCTGCCCTTTACCGCAACTGCCTTACCGCCCTTGCCGGTAATCTCACTCACGACGCGATCCGCGCCTTCTTTGCTCGATGCGTAATTCACCACCACTGCGGCGCCTTCCGCTGCCAGACTCTTTGCAATGGCCGCGCCGATTCCCTTCGATGCGCCGGTCACGACTGCCACTTTACCTTGAAGCTTGCCCATTTCATGTCCTCTTTCGGAAATGTCGGCTGCTTTGACATTTCGATAACTGTCTAATTGATGAGGCGCGGTGAAAATGGATGCAATCTGTATTTCAAATTGTGGATAACTGGTTGATATAGGCCTGCCAGACATCGCGGCAGAGCGAAAGGTTTGCGAACTTACCTTCGCGCTCGATCGTAATCAGCCCTGCCGTTTCCAATTCTTTTATATGGTGGGAGAGCGTAGCGGCGGAAATCGGCTGCCTTTCCCGCAAGGAGCAGCAGGGAGTAAACGCGCTGCTTTCGCCGATTTCCTTAAGAATCTGGAAGCGTCGCGGGTCGGCCAGGGCGCGTGAAATCAGCGTCATTTGTCGCGCTGTGAGACGGACATTTTTCCCCGTGGCCATACTGAAATGTTACATGAGCGCAAATTCCTTTCGCGGAACGATGTCGCGACGTCTCAGGCGGTGAGCAGCAGGCGTCGGCGTCCCTTTTCCCACTCCCTTGTCGGAAAGCCATCAAAAGCTGGATGATGGATAAGTTCCATATCTTCGGCCCTATGGATTGCGATACGTTCACACGAAAGGCTTTTCTCCTTGCAGGTACCTGTTTTCTGCTTGTCGGCATAGCCTGCAGCCAACAACCGTCTATAGGAACCCGGGCGGCCGTCTCATCGGCTGTACAAGTCATCCAGATGAAAACGCCCGATTCGGCGAGTCTCTCTTCTCGAAAATCCTCCTATACATTTAACGTTCCGGCAGGAGACTGGACCGACACCGGCGTCCCCGTAACCTTCGGCGATCACCTCGACTTTAGTGCAACCGGTACAGTTACAATTTCCGATGGCCACGCAGCCACTCCCGACGGAAATGTACGCGGATGGAAGGACCTGATCCGCCAGTTCCCTCTCAACAGCGCGAATAGCGGCGCGCTCGTTGGGCGCATCAGCAATGGCGATGCCACCGTGCCTTTCTTGATAGGCGCGAGTAGACAGCTCGATGTAACCATGAGCGGAAAACTGTATCTCAGCATGAATATCAGCAGCGATCTTACCGGGACGGGAAACTATTCAGTGAAGATGAAGCTGTCGAAATCGCAGTCGGCATCCGCGCCAGCCTCGACCATCGATCTTGCCAGCGCGCTTTCACCGGCGCTATTCACCAACATTCCGCGCCGCGTGCAGGATCAGCAGAACAATCCCGGCGATATGGTGAATTTCGCAATCATCGGTACGCAGGATCAGGTGCAAAAGGCCTTCTCAGCCGCCGGTTGGACCGCAGTCGATAAGACGACCCAGGACGCCATTGTTCACGGCCTGCTGGCGACTCTTTCTCACGAGGCTTATACCGAAATGCCGATGAGCATTCTGTATCTCTTCGGGCGTCCTCAGGATTTTTCCTTTGCACGGGCGGATCCGCTGGCAGTCGCTGCGATCCGCCATCATCTTCGCGTGTGGAAATCGGCGGAAACGGTGGACGGCAAGCCCTTGTGGGTCGGCTCAGCTACGCATGACAATGGCTTCGAGAAAGATCAGCGTAACGGGAACGTGACACACCACATCGATCCTAACGTCGATGAGGAGCGAGACTTCATCGAGCAGAGCTTCGCTGCCGCTGGAGTCATCACAGGCGCGGCGTATGTCACGCCTGCCAATCCGTTAAGAACTGCGCTCACTGCCACCGGCGGCAGCTTTCACTCGGATGGGCGCATCGTAGTGATGGCCTTGCGTTGATGCTCCCGTTTCTCTACGCAGTCCGCATCAAAACAGGATAGGATGATGGCGCAGCCGTGCCATTCTTCATGATTACTTTAAAGGGCTAGCATGCGAACACTCGACCTGTTGTTTGGCCGTCCTCTGGCCACATCCGAAGAACGCGCAGAACAGATCGGACCTCCGGCAGGCATTCCCATCTTTGGCCTCGACGCTCTCAGTTCAGCGGCATACGGCCCTGAGGCTGCTCTCACGCTGCTGATTCCTCTCGGACTCGTCGGCGTGCACTACATCGTGCCTGTCAGCTTTGCCATCATCGGCCTGCTGATTATCGTTTATTTCTCTTATCGCCAGACTATCGAGGCGTATCCGCAGGGCGGCGGCTCTTATACCGTAGCAACGGAAAACCTTGGCGCAGGGCCGGGCTTGCTGGCCGCTGCCGCGCTGATGATCGACTACATTCTCACTGCGGCCGTCGGCATCTCGGCAGGTGTAGGAGCGCTGATTTCTGCCGTTCCAAGCCTGCACCGACACACGCTCCTTATCTGCCTCGCCATTCTTGCTCTGCTCACGATCATCAACCTGCGAGGCGTGCGTGATACGGGTGTCGCCTTTCTCGTTCCCACATATCTCTTCCTGGGAACCCTGCTCATCGTCATCGTGCTCGGCATCTATCGCTCGTTTGCGCATGGAGGCCACCCCGTTCCGGTCGTAGCGCCGCCCGCGCTTCCGCGGGCAACCACAGCCCTCACGTGGTGGCTGCTGCTGAAAGTATTCTCCAGCGGATGCACCGCGATGACCGGCGTTGAGGCAGTCAGCAACGGTGTTATGGCATTTCGTCCTCCCACAACGAAGAACGCCAAAATCACCCTCACCATCATCATTGCTTTCCTCATTGTGCTGCTGGCAGGCATCGCGCTGCTCTGCCGCGCCTATGGCATCGGCGCGACTGATCCCGCATCGCCCGGCTATCAAAGCGTGTTGTCGCAACTGACTGCCGCCGTCGCTGGAAGGGGAATCTTCTACTACACCACTATCGGCTCTATCCTGCTGGTGCTTTCTCTTTCGGCAAATACAGCCTTTGCCGATTTCCCCCGCCTCGCCCGCGCCATTGCATTGCATGATTATCTGCCGCACGTCTTCATCCTGCGCGGACGCAGATTGCTTTTCTCCCACGGCATTGTCGCCCTGGTGATCTTTACAGCGGCATTGCTGATCCTCTTTGGCGGCGTGACGGACAGGCTTATCCCGCTCTACGCCATTGGCGCTTTTCTGGCATTTACTCTGTCGCAAGCCGGTATGGTGGTGCACTGGCATAAGCAGGGCAATGCGACAGGCCGCATGCTTGTCAACGGAATCGGCGCGATCGCTACCGGCATCACCCTGCTGGTTGTGCTGGTGGCAAAGTTTCTCGATGGCGCATGGGTAACAGCCATTCTCATTCCGGCGCTCATCCTCGTAATGACTTTCGTCCGCAAACATTACGAGCAGACAGCGCGCGAAACAGACAGCCCGGAACCGCTGTGCGTCGAAGACCTCCATCCGCCGCATGTGATTCTGCCGGTAGACAAGTGGAACCGCATCAGCGAAAAGGGCCTGCGTTTTGCACTGACTCTGTCGCCTGATGTGCAGGTCGTCCACATTGACTTTGGAGATGAAGATAAGGAGGGAAGCATCGGCCAGATATGGGAAGACCTTGTTCTGAAACCGATTCGTGCCGCCGGACTCACCGAGCCCAGGCTCGTAATGATTCGCTCACCTTATCGATCGTTCGCGCAGCCTCTGGTAGAGCATATTCTTGCCGAACAGAAGAAGATAGGCGACCGACAGATTGCAGTCCTCGTGCCGGAGCTCGTCGTGAAGCACTGGTATGAAAACCTGCTCCACAATCAGCGCGCGAATCTGCTGAAACTTATTCTGCTGGTCAAGGGAAACGAGAGAGTCATCGTGGTCAACATCCCCTGGTACCTTCATCAATGAAGCAAAGCGCGGCGCCGCTTTCGCTCTGAGATGTAATACACCACAACCCCTGCGCCTATCAGAAACAACGTAGAGCCGATGACTTTCGCAATGGCAAGCGGCTTGTTCGGCTCCTCGTCCGGCGGAATCACTGAGAGCACGATCGTCATCAGCGTAGTCAAAAAGCCCATACTTGCGAGGAACACCGCAACCGGCCGTCCACCGGGAATGCGAATCGTACCTTCCAGCACTGGCTCCCGCTGCAGCCGGATCATCGACGCAAAGAGAAATGCAAACGGAATGAAGTAATTGATGATCGACATGCTGACCAGCACGTCGTACGCGCTGCGAACAGTCGTGCCCGCCTGACCCATCAAGGCGCACAGCATTCCGGCACATCCATAGGCGCCAATCGCAACCCACGGCGTACGCCAGCG
>Ga0206951_1007_pt3 | contig 29427 bp, 24 predicted proteins | sample Alteio_BWOrgHeat_38_FD_152974 | JGI IMG/M metagenome (GOLD analysis project Ga0206951, IMG submission 152974) | Enriched cells from forest soil in Barre Woods Harvard Forest LTER site, Petersham, Massachusetts, United States -... | ecosystem: Environmental > Terrestrial > Soil > Temperate forest >... | reverse complement strand
AAAAGCGGCTCCTGAACCGGCTTAGTGATCGCTTCGCTGCAAGGTCAGATCCTGGCCTTCGATGGCGTTGCGGAAGATTCCCTTGTTGCTCCCGGCTAGTTCCATGCAGAATGTCTTTAGCTCCTGGTCTGCCGGGTCGGCAGAGTTGTGCTTTTTGGCGTGCACTACTTCGAAGACGAAGTAGTTGCCTTCGATGCGCGGATGGATAAGATCGACACGGTCGGCGCTGCGGACATGCCACGCGCCATTCTCAAGCACGAGCAGGTCGAAGACGATGGTGCCGCTTAAATTTCCTTGATCGTCGTGGACGGTTAGCTCGATGCATGGCAGGTCGTGCAAGGTGGCTCTCCAGACACCGGCGACGGTTGGATTGTCGGCTCTTGCGGAGATGGTTGCCAGTAAGACAACGATGACGAGACAAAGTGCGAGTTTGTATTTCATGGTTGCTCCTTTCGTGCATTGTGTTGGCTGAAACGGCTCGTGAAAATCCCAGGGCTAGAATCCCCATCGTTTTCGTGTCGGAAGTACGGGGTTAAAGCCCGGCGCTTCTGCCCTTTTGCTCGTTGAAAGTTGCTACTGTCTTACTGTTGCTTTGCGATCGATGTCACGCCCAGCATTCCGCCGAGGCCCATGGTTTCTACGGCAGACGACGGCACGATGACGGTTGAGCCTTTGTCGCGAATGGCCTCGTAGAGCATATTCATGGCGCGGAGATGCAGTGCGACGGGGTTGTCGGCATAGGCGAGTGCGGCTTGCGCGAACTGCTCAGAGACCTGCACTTCGGCTTCGCCCAGGATGACGCGCGCCTGGCGCTCGCGTTCCGCCTGTGCCTGCTGCGACATGGCGTTCTGCAGGCCGGTGGGAATGCGCACGTCGCGGATTTCTACGGACTGCACGGTGATGCCCCACGATGTGGTCTTTGCGTCGAGAATTTTCTGTAGCTCGGCGCCGAGCGATTCGCGGTCGGTGATCATCTGTGCGAGCTGGTGGCGCCCGATGGATTCGCGCAACGCAGTGTGGGCGCTGAGGGTGATAGCTTCGACGAAGTCTTCGACTTCGAGGATGGATTTTTCCGCGTTCCATACAAGCCAGAAGACGATGGCGTCTACGTCGACCGGAACGGTGTCGCGCGTGAGGGTGGATTCGGCGTTGACGGTGGCCAGGCGGATGCGCTGATCGACGTAGCGGCTGAGCGAATCGATGACGGGGACGATAAGGAAGACACCGGGGCCGCGCAGTCCTTTGTAGCGACCGAAGCGCAGCACGGCTACGCGCTCCCACTGGTTAACGACCTTGATCGCGTAGAGAAAATAGGTGCCGATGACGAAGCCCGCGAAGAAAAAGGTCGCGTGACTGGTGAGCGCGGTAGCGACGGCTCCAGCAACGATCGAAATGGCGAAGACTGCAAAACCGACGGTGCTGAAGTGACCAAATCTTCTCATGACTATTTCCTCTTTCGTCCGGCTTCGGATTGAAATTCACGCAGAGCGTCCATCAGGTCTTGCAGGGTAAAGCCGCCGGCTCCGGCGCGGGAGACGAACTCGCTGGTGAGCTGTGCGAGCGCGCGTTCGCGCTCGGCTTTGGACTGCTCGATTTTTCTGCTCGCGATGAAAGTCCCGGTGCCCTGCTGCGTGTCGACGATGCCACGGATTTCCATCTCGCGGTAGGCGCGCAGGACGGTGTTGGGGTTGATGGCAAGGTCGACGGCGGTCTGACGCACGGTGGGAAGTTGATCGCCATATTGCAACGTACCGGCGGCGATGCCTGCCTGCACCTGATCGATGATCTGGCGGAAGACGGGCACTCCGCTGTGAGAATCGAAGCGGAAGGCGAAGGCTTCAGGTTGGGTGGCTGCTTTCATCCGGATATATAATGTACTAGTTGACTAGCACATTACAAGTATTTTCGGAATTTTTTTTGGGAGCTGCCTTTACCGGCCTGAAGCCCTTTTCTCTTGAGGTTGTCCCACCAACTCTGTTCGTGCGGATCCTTCGACTCCGTTGCGCTTCGCTCCGGATGACGACGGTGAATGATGCATGCTTCTGCTGACGGAATACAGGATGCGAAAGTGCCTGCGTACTTTGTGGCGCTTCTCATTAATTGCTGCTAGAACGTTGGCATGGCAGAGGGCGGATCCAATTCTCAGATGACGTCATCGCGGCTGGAGGCGTTTTCCGATGGCGTGATTGCGGTGATTATCACCATCATGGTGCTGGAGCTGCACGTTCCGCACGAGGATGGGTGGGCGGGTTTGTGGTCAGTGGCGCCGCGGCTGGCTGTGTATCTGCTCAGCTTTCTGGTGGTAGGGATTTACTGGATCAATCATCATGAGCTGATTCGGCGGACGGAAAGTGTAGATTATTGGATGCTATGGGCGAATCTCGGCTTTCTGTTCGTGTTGTCGCTGATTCCTTATTTTGTCGATTACCTGGATGAGAAGCTGTTCAGCTCGTTTGCGACTTTGCTCTATGACGCGGTGATGCTGCTGGCGGGTGCGGCATTTTTTGGCCTGCGATGGGCGGTGATGCGAAGGCAGTGGCTGGCGGGTTCGCTGCAACAGGCGGATGAGTCGGAGCTGTGGCGCCATGGCGCGAGCCTTGGAATTTATCTGATATCGATTGCAGTGGCGTTTTACAAGCCGTGGCTCTCGCTGGCGATCAATGGGTTGGTGACGGTAGTGTGGGTGGTGCCGGGAGCAGCGGTGAAGGCGCCTGCAGCGCGCTCCGGGAATCTGCCGATTGAGTAACTGGCTGCGAGAAGTACGCCCCCGACTTTATGCGGCTCGATACTAAACAGCAGGTCCTTCGACTGCGCTCAGGATGGTAGATCAAAACCAACGCGGCACTCCTGTGAGTGGTTAGACGATCGGCGCTTGCATTATTGCTTTGGCGTCCAGATGCGGAAGTCTCCGCTGACGTGCATCATGCTCATGAGGTAGAGCATGCCGTCGTAGTAGCGGAACTGGCCAGAGGGAACGGGGGCGTTCCATAAGACGTCGACAAATTGCTTTGCCTGCGGGCCGGTGGCGGCCAGGCTGGCGACAGCGTTGGTGGCGACCAGTCCTGGTGCGTGTATCTTCTCGAGCTCTTTGCCGTCGAGGGTGTACTGATCGCCATAGTTATCGATGCCCTGAGAGAGGAAGAATTTCTGGATGCGGTCGCTGAGGACCTGTTCTTCGGGGGCTTTCTGCCACCATGTCCAGTCGACGGACCAGTTGCTGGCGACGCGAAAGGCGTCGTAGCCGAAGATGGCGGATTGCGGGAAGCGTGTCTTCATGGGCGTTCCGTCAAAGTTGGCGTAGTCGGGCGCGAGGCCGGTTTCGGGATTGGTGGTCTGGACGAAGAATTTGCGGCTGGCTTCGGCAGCTTCGGCCCAGAACTGCCGGTCGGCAGGCGGGCCCCAGCGTGCCCAGAGTTCGTAGAAGGCGGGCAGGTGGTAGGAGGGGTCGGTGAAGTTGCCGCGCTCGACGCCGGGGACGAATCGGATCATCTTGTGGATTTCTTCTGTTTCGGGGCCGACGGTACGCGTGCCGAATTTTGTGGGGCCGCTGATGATTTCGCGGTGACGCATGTTGGTGAGGAGCTGGTCGGCTTGCCCCTTGTAATCGTAGATGCCAGGGCCGTTGCCCCATCTTGCGGATGCGAAATAAAGCGACATGACAAAGTATTCTTCGCCGTCAGGGGCGGGAGTTTCTTCGTTGGGGGTGCCGTCGGTTTTCGAGGACCAGGAGAAGTATCCGTAGGACGGATGTTTGGGATCGCTGATGTACATGTAGGTCCTGGCCCAGTTCCAGAGCGCGTCGAATTCGGCTTTATGGTTGAGCTGGACGGAGATCATCATGCCGTAGGACATGCCTTCGGTGCGGACATCGTGGTTGTTCCAGTCGGTGATGTAGGCGAGCGGGCCGTTGGCGTTTTTGCCGGTGGCGAAGTAGACCGATTGGGTTTGCGGGTCGCCGTGGAAGAGCTGCTGGTAGGCGGCGTCGATCTTGGTCTGGATTTGCTTTTTAGAGTGGCCGGCTTCGCCGAAGAGGTTGCGGTAGTGTCCGGTGGCGAAGGCTCCATTGCCGTTGGTTGTTTGCGCCGGAGCGGCGCCGAGGGCGGCGAGCAGAAAGAAAACGTTGAGCATGCGATTCATGTGCGCATTCTTTTTAATTGATAAAACGATTTAGTGCAAGGGTTAGATAGGTACCGATTGACGGGTATGTTGCATTCCACTCATCGAGAAAGGACGGGGGAGGGAAATACCAACCCGTGTGCAGCCGCACGCCCCTGCCGAATCAGGTCCGGAAGTCCAACTCCGTAATAAGCATTCCCAATCAATTTGAGCCCCGGGAGCGCCCGCAGCCGCTCTTCCACCCGAGCCATCCGCTCCAGATGCCCCACGGCATACTGAGGCAAGGAACGCGGCCAGCGCCGTACGACGGAAAACGAAGCTTCCGGCAAAGATCCCAGCAACGCGGAGAGCTGCTGCCGCGCCAGCTCGACCAACCCATCATCCGGCAAATCCAGTAAACGCGGAGCGGCTTCGCCGCCGAAAAATGCCCGCAACAGTATCCCCTCACGCGGAGCACGATGTGCAAATTTCTGATCTACAAAAGTACAAGCGAGCAGCTGCGGCTCAGCCTCGCGTTCAAAACTCTGCGGCACAAGAAACCCAAATCCATGCGGAATCCGCAGGGTTGCCGCTGCCTCTGGCGCAAAAGCCAGCGCTGCCACAATCGCCGAAGAAGCCTCCATCGTCAGCAACTCATCGCAGCCGGCATCGAGCGGCGCAAGCAGCCCGCGCGTCACATCCGCCGGGGTAGCAACCAGCACCGCGTCGAACTCAGCAGCTCCGGAAGAGACGGAAATCTGCCAATTTTTGCCACTGCGAGCGATTCCCGCGACAGCATCGCCCAATCTCACCGACGCAGCGGGCAGCGTCGCCACCATGCGATCGACCAGCGTCCCTAAACCCGATTTGAGCGTAGTAAAAACCGCCGCGCTTGATTCCTGCGCCGCCTTTCTAAGGGCCTGGATCAGGCTTCCTTGTTCGCGCTCCATCTTCACAAACGCAGGCATCACAGCGCGCACGCTCAACCGCTCTATGCTCCCGCCAAAGACCCCGGAGAGCAGAGGAGCGGCAATCGTGGCAGCGACCTCGTCGCCAAAGTGTCGCCGAACAAAGCTGGCCACCGACTCGTCGCCTTCGGGAACCGCAGCCTTCAACTCATCAGCTCGATCCGGCTCGCGCAGATAATCCCGTTTTGCCTGCGCACTGAACAAGGACGAGCTGAGCAATGGCTCCCACTGCGTGGGAACCATCATGCGCATACCGTCCGGCATCGCCACCAGTTCCCCGCCCTGCACAATATAGGTCCGACGCTGCTGGTCATTCGACGGAATGATCTCGTCTTCGAGCCCCAGCTCAACCGCAAGCTCACGGGCCCAGGGCTTCTCTGTCACCCATGAATCCGGTCCACATTCCACTACAAAGCCATCGCGCCGCACCGTCTCGACAATCCCGCCTAGCCGATGCGAAGCCTCATAGAGTGTGAAGTCAACACCAGCTCGAGCCAGCTCGTATGCCGCCGAAACACCGGCTATGCCGCCGCCGATCACAGCCACCTTCATGGCTGCGAAAGCCGCGCCAGTCCGCGCCGCGCGATATCGGCGAGCGCCGAAATCAGCACTGGTGAACCGTTGAGCGACTGCGGCCTCTCGACGCGAAGTCCAAGGTTCTTGCCGAACTCACGGAAGGCAATGTCAATGTCGTAGAGAATCTCCACATGGTCACACAGGAACCCGATCGGATCGATGACCACAGCCTTGTGCCCTTCCTCATGCAATGCTCTGAGTGTCTCTTCTACCGTCGGCCCAATCCACGGGCCGCCTGACATCCCCTGACTCTGGAAGGCAAAATACCACTCCTTCAACCCGGGAACGCAGTCGGCTACTGTCTCGGCCGTGTGTTTCGCATCCACTGCGTAAGGATCCGGATTCTGCGCCGGCGCTCCATCGCTCGCAAGCGCCGTCTGAATCGTTCGGCAAGGAACGCTATGTGCAGTAAACAGCACTGGAACCGGAATGCCCACTTCGCCCGAAAGACTCTGCCACAAAGGCCGCAGCTTCTCGGCAAATGCCTTCGCTAGCAGCGGATGATCCGCCCATCCTTCCACAAAGTCGATTCGCAGCCGCTCACCCGCATCAGCCAGCAGCGCGCGCTTATATAGGCCAACGCTGGTACGCGAGTTCTGCGGAGCCATGCAGATCACTACGACGGCAGTGATACCGTCCCCAATCATCTGCTCCACCGTGTCCTTGATGTAAGGCTTCCAGTTGCGCATGCCCACGTAAACCGGAACATCCAGCTCCGCACCCAGGAGCCGCCCCTGCTCCAGCGTCAACCGCGTGAGCGGACTCGTCCCAATCAGCGAATACCGGTGCCGTATCTCCTCGATCACCGCATCCGGCATCGCCCGCCCGCCTGTCACATTGCTCAGGTAGGCAGGAATCTCATCCAGCGCATCCGGCGTGCCATGCGCCAGCAGAAGTACTGCCAGCTGTTCAGCCACGCTTCACCTCAGCCGATAGCTCCCGCACAAACCGCACCACGTGCTGTACGTTCTCTACCGGTGTGCCGGGCACAATCCCATGCCCCAGGTTGAAGATATGTCCCGCACGTCCCCCGGCCTGGGTAAGGATCTGCTTCACCCGTTCCCGAATCAACTCTGGCTCGGCAAACAGCGTAATCGGATCGAGATTGCCCTGCACCGCGCAGGCGTAATCAAGCGACTTCCACGTTTCTCCGAGCGGCGTGCGCCAGTCCAGCCCCAGAACATCTGCCCCCGTCTCGCGCATCGCGGGCAGAAGACTCGCCGTCTCCACACCGAAGTAAATCACCGGCACGCCCAGCGACTGCACCTCACGGATCAGCGTCTTCGTAATCGGCAGCACGAAGTCGCGATAATCCTCAACACTCAGCACACCCACCCAGCTATCGAATATCTGGATCACATCCGCGCCGGCTTCTACCTGCTGCCGCGCATATTCGCGCAGCACGGTAACGAGCTTCTCCAGCAACAGCCGCCAGGCATCCGGCTGGCGATACATCATCGTCTTTGTTGCCACATAATTACGCGAGCTGCCGCCTTCGATCATGTAGCTCGCGAGCGTAAATGGGGCGCCGCAGAATCCGATGATGCCGATGCGATCCTTGAAATGTGATACCACTTTCGAAATAGCCTCGGCCACATACCCCAGCTCAGAAGCTCGATCCGTGCGAAGTCGCGCCACGTCTTCTGGCGTACGTACCGGCTTGTGAACCACCGGGCCCTCGCCCGCTTGAAACTCAAAATCAAGTCCCATCGGCGTAAAAGGCAACAGCAGATCGGCAAAGATAATAGCCGCATCAACGTCCAGCTTTTCTGCCGCGGTGATCGTCACCTCTGCCGCCAGTTCCGGCTTCTTACAAATTTCGAGTAAAGAATGATGCTTCCGCACCGCCTGATACTCCGGCATATAACGTCCAGCCTGGCGCAAAAACCATACGGGCGTCCGGTCCACGGGCTTCCGCAAACACGCGCGTACAAAGCGCGTTCCCGGCATAAGCGTTTCCGCCACAATCTGTGTGTTTTGAGAATTTTCCTGCATGTCGGAGATCACCCTTGAGGGTAGCATCTCCATGCTGTTCCCGCAGCAGCCACAACTTACAAAGTTGTCATCCCTGAGCGGGAGCGAAGATACGCTTCTCTGCGTCGACGAGCATGCAATGGGGTGCCCCATCCTTTCGCGCATTTTGCGAAAGGATGGGATCCAGAATCCGAGATCAGAATTACTTCCTGGTACCACTCGCAGGCATCAGGTACTTGTCATACCAGGCAAAATATCTTTGATACCGGTCACGAATAAAGCTTGGGCGCGTGAATCCATGAAACTGTCCCGGATACACCACCAGCTCCGTCGGCACATTTAAGCTGCGAAGTGCCTGGTACATCTGCTCGCCGCCAACCAGAGGTACATTAAAGTCCTTATCGCCTCCCATAAAAAGCGTCGGCGTATGAATTCGGTCCGCATGCAGCAGCGGATAGCCCAGCTTCAAGTAAGTATCGAGAGCCTTCCACGGCGGACCCAGCTCCTGATCGTATTGAACGATGTACTGGTCCACACCATAGAAGCCGAGAGGATTACCCATGCCCGCTCCGCTGATCGCTGCCTTGAAGCGATTGGTGCTGGCAATCGTGTAGTCCGTAGAGATGCCACCGTAGCTCCAGCCGCCGACACCCAGCCGGTCCGGATCAGCTACGCCTTCCTTTACCGCCTCGTCGACGCATGCCAGCAGGTCGATGACTTCCTTATCGCCCCAGTCCGCAAAAATAATCTGCTGGTACGCTGCGCTGCGCCCGGCGCTGCCACGGTAGTTCACATTCAGCACTGCATATCCACGCGCGGCAAAAAGCTGCCGTTCCGTTACAAATGCGTGTGCGTCCTGCGCATCCGGGCCACCATGAATACGTAACAGCATTGGATACTTTTGCCCAGCCTGGTAGCCCAGCGGCAAGGTCAGCAACGCATGCACATCTGCGCCATCTTTGGTTTTTGCCTGCAAATCGCGAGTCTCACCCAGCTTCAGCTGAGCCAGCAACGCATCGTTGTGCGTTGTCAGCTTACGCAGCTTTCCATCGTCGAAGGCATACACCTCGCCCGGTGCAGTATCGGTCGTCCATACCATTGCGGTATGGCCGGCAGCGGCATCCTGCCGCATCACGGTACCAGGCGTGTCTACTAATCGCTTCACCGTGCCGTCGCTCAAGGAAACTGCTGCCGGATATTCCGACCTGTCATCCGTAACTAATACAGTTACAGATTGTCCATCCGCCGCAAAAATCGGCGACGAGACCGCTCGATCCAGCTTCGCCGTCAGTACCCGCGGCTCTCCGCCTGCTGCCGGAACCACCGCCAGTTGACTTTGGTTGTATTCCAGATACTTCGGCTCGCTGCCGCGCAGATACGCAATCAGCTTGCTGTCCGGACTCCACGCCATGTGGCCGCCATCCGGCCCGTTGAAGGTTGTCAGCTTTTTGGGTGCGCTGTTCGGTTTGGCGTCTACGACAAATACATCCGTATTCGTCGTCCGATCCGGATCCGGATCATGATTGCTCACATACGCGATCTGCGTCCCATCGGGCGACCAGATGGGATTCTCCTCGTTGTATTTCGTATCTGACGTCAGCTTTTCCAGCTTGTGCGTCTCCACATCGAATAAATAGAGCAGCGTAGGCGTCGTCTCCGACGAAATATAGCCCTCGATATCCTGTTTGAAGTGGTAGCGATCGATCACGATCGGCTTCGGTTTTTCTTTTTCCTTGTCTTTATCCTTTTCCTTTGCTTCCGCGTCTTTATCTTCTGCAATGCCCAGCAACAATTTTTTGGCATCAGGAGACCATGCATAGAACGACAGATGATTCTTCACATCGGTAAGCTGGCGAGCCTCGCCACCACGTCGGTCCAGAACCCACACCTGCGAGCCTTTGGTCTTCCCCGGCCGCCCTGATGTAAAGGAAATATATTTCCCATCCGGACTCCATCGGGGAGTGCTCGACGACTCCGCATCGGCATAGGTCAGTCGAATATCCTGCGAGCCATCCCAGTTCACCATCCAGATATCCGTCAGGCGCTTGTCGACAGTCGTATCGATGGTGCTTACCGTATAGGCAACCCATTTCCCATCAGGCGAAACTTCCGGATCCCCCACATCCTGGAAGCGAAAAAGATCGTCCAGTGTCATGCCGTGAGGAGCACTCGGCGCCGCGGGGGCATTAGCACCTGCCGGTTGTTGAGCGAAATTTGGAAGTGCAAATGCCGCAGCCAAAACAAGCAAAGAAATTCGAGAAAGCATCATTATCGCAAGCTTAAAGGCTTCCATCGGCGCAAACAACAGAAAATTATAAGGTTATCGCGAGGGCCAATATCTGCGTGTGATGGCGCACAGTTCATCGCGAGTTCCTGCAGGCAACTTCTCAATCCCGAAAAGCATTCCTCTTACAGGGATAGTGAACGAACGCTGCAATTCCCAAATCTTTCAGGAAAGGTAAATCTCCCATGATTTCGAAACGAATCTGCAGCAAGCTTCTGTTGGGCTCAGCCTCCATGCTGCTCGCAAGCGCGACCGCTTTAGCACAAGCCCCATCGGGCGGCGCAAGCGGTGGCGGCATGCAGCAACAGCAGTCGCCTCAAACTCAAATGCAGCAACAATCCCAGGCCGACGCCACCGGTAATCCGGCTGCGAACGGAATGCAGCAAGACATGGCGGATCGAGCCTTCGTGAAGAAGGCCCTTGAGGGTGGTGAAGCTGAGATTCAGCTGGGTCAGCTCGCGCAGCAAAAATCCCAAAGCGATGATGTGAAGCAGTTTGGTCAGAAAATGGTCCAGGACCATACCCAGCTTGGCGACCAGATGAAGCCTATCGCTCAGCAGCTTGGCGTGAAACCACCCGATGGGCCTTCGAAGAAGGACAAGGAGCTGATGGCGAAGCTACAGGCTTTATCCGGCCCCCAGTTTGACGAAGCCTATATTCAGGCGATGGTCAAAGATCACAAGAAAGACCTCAATGACTTCAAGGATGAAGCCCAGACCACCCAGAATCCCGCTTTGAAACAGGCGACGCAGCAGGGTTCTACGGTCATCTCGCAGCACCTGCAGGCCATTGAACAGATTGCTCAAAATCACAGCGTAACTGCAAGCAAATAGCACTCTGGCGCGAAAAGGCTTCCCGGGGAGCCTTTTCGCGCTAAGCCCGTCATCGTACTCCATCCATCCAGCCGAAAGCCGTTTGCCGTGCATCTGACCGATTGTTGCGCTATACTCCAGCCGCGACTTGGTCAAACAATCTAGTTATTGCAAGGCATCAGCATTTGAACGGCTTCGATCTCAGGACTGGCAGTGTCAGTAAGAACAGACGAGGATGGCTCAGCAGTGAGCCGATTCTGGTATTGGGTCTGGTTCTCCTGACTCTTTATTTCGCTCGGGACTTATTCATCCCGTTTGCGATGGCGCTTACGCTTAACTTCCTGCTGGCTCCGGCTGTCATTCAACTGGAGCGGCTGCGCGTGCCGCGCGTTCCCTCAGTGGTGTTGGTTGTCTTACTGGCTACATCATTCCTGCTTGTAGTTGGATGGGTTGTAGCGCGCCAATTAATCGATGTGGCCAGCGATCTGCCCAGCTACCAGCAGAATATTGACGATAAACTCTCCGCTATTCACGCACCTACCACAGGCCCGCTCGGCAATGCTCTTCGGGGAGTCAAATTTTTGGCCCAGGATCTTTCCGGAACGCCCGCGCCTCAGCCCCTTCCCACCCCGGGATCAAGCAAGTCGCTTACGCGCCGTGAGCGCGAGTTGGATCGGCAGAAAGAGCAGGCAAACCCGAATCCCGCCCCTGTCATCGTTGTACAGCCACCCGTCAGCAATCGGGCTTATGCGCAACAGCTACTAAGGCCAATCCTTAAGCCCTTGGGCATGCTTGGAATGGTCGTTGTCTTCACCATTTACATGCTCATCAAGCGCGAAGACCTGCGCAACCGGCTTTTATTGCTTGCAGGCATGGGTCGCCTGAACGTTATGACGCAGGCTCTCAATGATGCCGCCCGCCGCGTCAGTAAGTATCTGCTCATGAACGTACTCGTCAACGCCAGCTATGGACTCATCTTCGGTGTTGGCTTGTTTCTGCTGCACGTCCCCAACGCGACTTTGTGGGGCGTCATATTGGGCCTCCTTCGCATGGTGCCCTATGCCGGCATGGCCATCGGCGGAGCGTTGCCCATCGGCTTTGCCCTTGCCGTATTTCCCGGCTGGTGGCCACCCTTTTTCGTCCTGCTGTTGTTTGTAGTTCTGGAAATAGCGGTAAGCAACTTCATTGAGCCCTGGTTGTACGGAACCCATACCGGCATATCCGCGCTCGCGCTGGTAACAACCGCAATGGTGTGGACGCTTCTGTGGGGCATTCCAGGATTGATTCTCTCTACCCCGCTCACCGTTTGCCTCATCGTCATGGGACGCTATGTGCCGCAAATGTCTTTCCTGCACATTCTCTTGGGCGATGAGGCCCAGCTTACCCCGGAAGCACATTTCTACGAGCGCCTCCTTGCGTTGGACCAAACCGAAGCCCGTCGCATTGCTGATCAATTCCTTGAAAATCACAAGCTTGTCGCTCTCTACGACGATGTCGTCCTTCCTGCGCTTGCCCTTGCTGAACAAGACCGTCACAAGGGCTTTCTTGATGAATCCCGAACCGCGTTTCTCTTCCAGAGCGCCACGGAATTAATCGCTGAACTCAGCTCATACCGTTCGCCCGAATCCGATGAATCGCCTGAGGGCAGTCTTGAGGCTCACAAGATCTGCCCGGTCGTTTGCATTTCTTCAAGCGATCAGGCCGATGAAATTGCCGCCACCATGCTCGCCCAGCTCCTGGAGCATCGTGGACACAAAACCATCGTCCTCCATTCCTCGACGCTTACGCCGGAAGTTCTTGACCGCCTGGCAGAAGAACCTTCAACCACGATCTGCATTTCAGCACTTCCCCCATTTGCATTCGTACATGCTCGCGAGCTCACTTCCCGCATCCGCGAGCGTCTGCCTGATAACCGTATTCTTATTGGTTTATGGGGAACCAGCGAAGACAGCGACATACTGCACGAGCGATTCAGCATGGTTCGACCCGATGCCGTGGTGGTGAGCCTCGCTCAGGCCGTACAATCCGCTCCGCCCTGTGAGACTATCCCCGAAGCCTTCTGGGCCACCCGCTCTTAGGCAGAGCTGTCGATCAGGCCATACTCGGGACGTACGTCCTTGAAACACCCGCGGGTCAGGTTCGCGGTTGAAAAAATTGCGAGCACTTCGGGCATTCACGGCGATGACGCAGCAGATCCTCCAGCGCTGCGCTGAGCGCCTCCCGAAAATGAGCATCCATACCCGCCTCACCGGCGTGCACAATTACCACGTCACTCATGCGCGAAAAACTTAAATCGATACAATTTCCAGCGCTACAGAATAGCGGATCCAAGAGCCCTGCCAAATAAGGCGAAGCAGGAGCCGGTTTCATCACGTCTGACTCGCGGGCTTTCCGGAATGGGAACATTTCGCATAAAGATGCACCACCCATAATTCTAGTTTTCTGGCTAACCAATTACGAAGGTAACCGGCAAAGGCCATGAGAAGGTCCCATCAATAGTTGACGATTTCGCTCTTGGATTTTTAGGGTAAGAAGATTCGATATTGCAGAGAACGGATCGTCTAAAAAGACAGGAATTCAGCAGAAATCACGCCGGCTGTACTCAAGTGCACGAGCTGGTCATTATTCTTCCGTCAGACAGACTCGTGCAAGATCGAACTATCAAACGTGCACACAACAACTGGTTCTCGAAGGACAAATCATCAGTTGTAAGGATGTTCACGAACGTTGCCTGACGGTTGTCATTGAAGCCTCTGGAAAGGCGAGGGTGAGCAAACTTCGACGCTGCTCTCATTGCACTTTTGATGATGAGTCGCAGTAATGAGGTCGGCGATGCATTGCCTATGAAAATGCTTTTGCAGTTGATATTGGATGGTCATCCTGACAGACTGAGAAAGTCTTAGAGGATTATGTCCCGGTTCTCGCGTACGAACCCGGTCAATAACTTCGTTAGACGTCTGATATTTATTTTTGCAATTTTGGAGTGAGTTGCATGAACTATGAGGTTGAATTCTGGAAATCAGTGGTCAGCGGGATCGGAAAGTCCAGAGTTCCTATTTTGTCTTATGAGCCTCAACAACGCCAGATGCCTCCTCGGCTTCTTGATGTGTTTTCATCCTGGAAGGGCATCGAGAGTATTCTTGCCGACATTATTTCGAAATGGAATGTCGGGACTGGTCGCTGCCTGGAATTTGGTGTTGAGCGTGGATACTCAACATCTGCACTAGCAGCTTTTTTTGATTCAGTGACCGGCGTGGATACATTTATGGGAGATAAGCACACGGGGCTTCGCGAAGATATCTACGAGGCGACCAGGGAGCGTCTCTACCCGTTCGCCAATGTTCAGGTGTTTCGAAGCAGCTATCAGGAATGGATCGCCAAAGATGAGAGCTTCTACGATATGATCCACGTCGACATCATTCATACCTATATCGATACCTTCAAGTGTGGGTTGTGGAGTGCGCAGCACTCGCAATGTACGATCTTTCACGACACAGAGAGTTTTCGTCCGGTTAAGCAGGCAGTGACTGATATTGCGCGGGAGACCAACAAGACGTTCTACAACTTCAAAGAATGTTACGGTCTGGGCATACTTATTTGATGGTGTTATCGACGTAATCTGCACCATTGAAGACAAAGAATCTCGCGATCAGATGTCTATCTGTGCTTACGCTGGGAGCGCTGCTGCCGCTACTTCGCTATACTAGCGCGCCGTTCGCAATGAAACATTTATCACGATCAGCACTGAACGCTTAGCTAATGTCCGAGATCCTTCTTAAAGGGGTCGTAGAGGGCAGCAGTGGTGACCGGAGGTCTTCATACACGGCTTGGTACTAAGCTAATTTTGATCGTTCTAAGGCTTTAAATGCTTTAGAAGTCAGCAACCTAAAACTCTGGCGGAGAGAGGGCGATTCGAACCCCCGATAGAGCTTTTGAACCTATAACGGTTTAGCAATTCTCTTGCTCTCGCTGTCCTTACATGATTTAAAGCGCTTATAGTCGCCGATGTGACCCGGAAACGATTGAGGGGTTGATCAGCTGCGCAGATACTTCCGAATGATCTTCTGATGTAGCTCGGGAGCAGGGAGGTTATCCTTGGCGTTGCAAAGCATGCCATCGACCGATGTTTCGAAGGAACCGAGGTAAATCCACTCAGATTCCGAGGAGCTTTATGACGCACGGATTTTGCAGAAAGCCATTTCAATGTGGTCAATCTCGAATCGCAATTGGCCCGATATAAATGATTGCTAAATTTCCGACTGTATGGAACGCTCGTTTTCTGGCTGGCAGCGGGCTGGCCAAATCCCCCTAGAGAAACGGAGTCTAAAAATGCGGTTTCCCCCAACGTTATTCGCACTCGCTCTCTGTGCGGCATCGCTAACTACTGCGCAAGCCCAAAACGCAACACCCGCCCCGCCTCACACGCGGACGAATCAGGCTCCCGCCGGCATGACTTTTAGCTACGACGCCGCACACGGCATGATTAGCGCTACTGGCACGCAAAGCAAGGCAACCCCCATGGCGAGCACCAGCGCCCCGTCCTACACTGGTACCGTCAACGTAACGATTAACATCAAGATCGCCAGTAACTTCAGGCCAGGTACTCTATATCACTGCTCGGCGTTGTTTGTTGGCGGCGAACTCGACACGGATTCCGGCTTGGTGGCAGGCGGACTTGAAACCGCCAACGGCTTTGCCAGACGTACGGGTGCGGGCACAGCAACCTGCACCTTTACAATCCCATTTGCCTGGTCATTGCCTAGTGCCCCTTCAGCTGATACAGGTCTGGTCATCGCCTTTGGGGCACGGGCAGTCGACTTTAGCGGCAAAGAGAAAGAAGTATCGCGCTCCACCTTTCAGGTCGATGGAATCGAAAACCTCCCGAGCGATGCATCTACCTCGAGCTTCGTGTTCGACGTTACGCTTTAGAAGTCGGTTATTCCTCAGGCAGATGGAAGATTAAGGCCCAACCCTCGCCCAGTGTTGTCGCAACTGGGCGAGGTTGATCTGCCAGGTAGATCTTTCTCCACGACGGCAACCTACTACATCAAGACTTGCCGCAGCAGATGTCCGCAGCGCGATGACAAAGCTAGAGAATCACATCGCAGTGGTAGGACAAGACCAAGCGGACACTGGTGGGACACTAGAGCCCTTGTCAGGCTTTGGTCCCTCAACTATTCAATAGGTTGTAAGTGATTTAGGTTTAGGGATCTGGCGGAGAGAGGGGGATTCGAACCCCCGATAGAGCTTTTGACCCTATAACGGTTTAGCAAACCGCCGCCTTCAGCCACTCGGCCATCTCTCCGCGATTCTTTCAGTAGTTTAGCATGGCCCGCTTTGAGTCTCTTCTATCGCCGAAAGCGCACCACAACAAGAGACAACCATTTCGATGGCGAATTCTTTTCCACTTTTGCGGATACTCGAACAAAATCACTGGCATCGTATTTAATAAGGACGCTTCGTAGAGCCTTACATCAGAAAGCGGAGGTTTCGTTTTATGAATCCCGAAACACGCTCCACCACAGCACAACACGATGTTGTAATTGCATATTTTTCTAGCGGGGCAGATGCCCAGCGTGCCATCGACGATCTGCTTGCAGAAGGCTTTGAAGCCCGTCAGATTGGCGCTGCATTTCGCAGCGGCAGCTCCACTGGAACAACAGCGGGTACAGGAGAAACAGGAGGAGTCGGCAGCAGCGCCGTCCACACCGCGAGGGATTCGGACACAGTTGGTTCAGGTCCGGCATCCGATACACGTGCGGTTACGCCATCCGGCCTTTCTACCGGCTCCGGCAGCGTCATCAGCGGCGCAGGCCGCCCAGGTCCAATTCCGGGCTCGGATATTCCCCACCATCGCTCTTCCAGCACTGTCGGAACGACCCCCGTAGCCAATCCATTGCCTGCCACAGGTGGATTCCACGAATCTCCCGAAGAAAATAGCTGGTGGGAAAAGCTGAAAAATGTATTCAGTAGTGATACCACCAAGAAGGACAGCAAGCGGGAAGGCATCGCCAATGACAGCAGCATGAACTTTGGCACTGGCGAAGGCCATCTGGCGACCTATCCTGACACCAATGATTACGACTACTCCGGCTCAGCTTTCGAAGGCGCTTTCGCCGGAATGGGCGTTCCTTCCACCCATGCTACTTCTATTGTCAACTCGCTGCGGGGAGGCGGCGCTATTGTCTCCGTCAATACAGCCGGCAGAGTCACAGACGCCGAGCAATGCCTGCAACGCAATGGTGGCCGGGTCCGCTATGAGGCGTTGGAACCAGTTCGCGGAGAAGATGGCGCCGGACAGCGTGTACGAGTTTACGGCGAGCTATCCCGCGCATACCCCGGCTTCCTTTCCGGCAGCGGAACTCCTCAACGCAAGGCTTCCTGACAATCACCTGCACCGACCCTTGACGGCCTTTCGCATGCTCGAAAGGCCGTCATATTTCTTGCAAAATTTTTCCTGGTTTCCTTTAGAGTTTCGAGTATCCCTTATCTCGCCGGAGGAACCCGAAGTCACCGCCACAGCCGCATTATCGAAATCGAAATCGCGCGCGCGCCGTATGCGCCTTGTCCCTCTTATTGCCGCGACGTATTTCATGGTTTCTGGCGGCCCCTACGGAATTGAAGATATCCTCGGCGGCGCTGGCTACGGTAAAGCGCTTCTCATCTTATTGCTCTTTCCTTTTCTGTGGAGTTTCCCCACTACGCTCATGCTGGGCGAACTCTCCGCCGCTATTCCTGCCGAAGGCGGATTCTATGTCTGGGTGCGCCGCGCTTTAGGCCCTTTCTGGGGATACCAGGAAGCATGGCTCTCGCTCACGGCCAGCATCTTCGACATGGCTATCTACCCGACCATCTTCGTGCTCTATCTCGGGAAGCTTTTCCCCGCGTGGACAGCGGGACCGCGCAGTGTTTGGTGGGAACTGGCCTTGGTGATTGCGTGTTGTCTTTGGAATCTGTGTGGAGCGCCTGCCATAGGTGAAGGCTCTGTGACCCTCTTCGTGCTCCTGATGGCCCCCTTCGTCGTGCTCATCATCCTCGGCCTCCTACATGGCTCACATTGGAGCCACGCCGCCGGTTCCTTCAGCGGAGGCAGCATCAGCACCGCCGTCATTGTCGCCCTCTGGAATTACATGGGCTGGGACAATGCCTCCACCATCGCAGGCGAAGTAGAAAATCCGGCTCGCACTTACCCGCTTGCCATGATCACGACTGCCATCGTCGTCGCCGTCTCTTACATCCTTCCCGTCGCGGCTCTCGCGTATGCCGGCATCTCAGTCCAGCAGTTCTCCACCGGCTCATGGACCGACGCCGGGCGCATGCTCGGCGGCCCTATCCTGGGCTGGGCGATCGTCCTCTGCGGAACCTTCAATGGACTCGGAATGTTCAATGCGCTGGTGCTTTCCTATACCCGCCTGCCCATGGTGCTCGCTCAGGACGGTATGCTTCCGCAATGGCTTACGTTACGCAACAAACGCGGCGTTCCCTGGGCAGCAATCATAGCTTGTGGCATTGCCTGGGCCGTGGCGCTCGGCTTCCGCTTTGAGGAGCTGATCTCCATAGACCTCATCCTCTATGGCAGCAGCCTCATTCTCGAATTCGTCGCCCTCGCCGTTCTTCGTTTCAAGGAGCCGGATTTGCCGCGTCCCTTCCGCGCCGGCAACCTCTTCATGGCCTGCACACTCGGCATTTCGCCAGCCATTCTCATCGGATACGTTATGTACGCAGCCCGCGATGAGCGCATGGCGCACATGCCGGCTCTTCTTTTTGGCCTGCTTATCGCCATCGCCGGGCCGTTTTTCTACTGGATATCCCGCAAGCGCTGGGGCCACAATTCCCTAAACGAATCCGCCCTCGCACCCAGCGGCGATTGACCATGCCGATTCCCGTTCAATAGACTTTTGAAAGAGTTTCCAACCAATGTCGTTCTGCCTTAACCTGCGCCTCCGTGCCTGTTCCCCAACCGTCCTCGCTTCCCTGTTATTTTCCGGCATTGTCGCCGCTCATCCGGCCATCGCCCAGCAGACCGCTAAACTGCCAACGCCGCAGCAGCCGCGCCAGGAAAAGCCGCCCGCGCTTGTCGACCCCGCGGGCCCAACCGTGAGCCTTCAAACCAGTGAAGCGCTATTCGATATCGCCGTGGCTCTCAACGCATGCGGTTATGACAATGGGCTCGCCGACTCCGACCCCGTGCGCCAGCGCGTGCGCGACCAGGTCAACCAGGTCACGCAGCAATCTGAAGCCGCACGCGAGGCACGCGACAAGCTCTGCGTCTATATCAACCAGCATCGCCTCTCAGAAGACGCCAGCCGCGACCTCGCGCAGTATGTCTCGCTCGCCCTCTACCTTACGCCTCCACCGGAGTTGTCCCTCAGCGTCGATCAGGATGACATGCCGCCCGATTCCACTCAGGTCGACGACATCCTCCCCATCCTGCACAGCTTCGTCGACGTCGCCCAGTTGCACCTCGTCTGGCTCGCCAACCACACCGCCTACGAAGAGCAGGTCGAAAAGCTGCACGATCCGCTCACCAGTATGATTGTCAGCACGAACGTCTATCTGAAAATGCCGACCAGCACCTATGCCGGCAGCCGTTTTCTCGTTGTGCTCGAACCCATGCTCTCGCCGGTTGAAACGAACGCCCGCGTCTATGGAACGGATTACGTAGTCGTAGCCTCGCCCGTCAATGGCACTATCAGCATGCAGGAAGCTCGCCACACGTATCTGCACTACATGATCGAGCCGCTGCTCTACTCGCACGCCTCGTCCATGGACCGCCTGCTGCCCATCCTCAAAACCGTGCGTGACGCGCCTCTCGACTTCCAGTACCGCAGCGACATCGTCTCGCTCGTCATCGAGTGCCTCATCCGCGCCATCGAAGCTCGCACCATGGATACCAGCATTGCCGAATACAAAATTCCCCCCGACGTGCGCCGCGCCGACCTCGAACGCGAGACGCAGAAGCATAACGCTTCATTGCAGCGCATCGCCGCTGTGCGCCAGGACTCTGTCACCAGGAGCATGACCGCTGGCTTCGTCCTCACGCAGTATTTCTACGATCAGCTCATCAATTTCGAGCACACCCCGGACAGCCTCAAGGAAGCCATCGGCCCCATGGTCTATGGCATGGATGTCGATCAGCAGACTCATCGCGCCCGCGATATCCATTTCGCAGAAGAAGGCTCCTCTGACGTCATCCGGCACGCTACCCACTCCCAGCATGGGCTAGACCTCGCGCTCGCCCGGCTGCATCAGGGTGACGCCGCCGGAGCGCAGCAGCTGGCGGAAACAGCTCTCAAAGAACACACGCCCGATCCCGGCCGCGCCGACTACATTCTCGCTCTCACCAGCGTCATGCAGGGCCGCATGGACGACGCCGAAAAGAACTTCGACGAGACCATTCGCCTCTCCAAAGATCCCCGTCTTCTCGCTTGGTCACACATCTATCTGGGTCGCATCCACGATATCCGCGAGGAACGCGATGAAGCCCTGACCGAATACAAAACCGCTCTCACCGTCCGCGACGGCCAGCCCGATACCAAAGCCGCCGCCGAAAAGGGCATCCAGCAACCCTTTGAGCCACCACACCATGCCCAGCAGGACCAGGACGGAGGCGACGACAGCAAACCGGAGGCCCAGCAACAGCCTCCCGCGCCTGCTCCCCATCGATAAAGGGCACACCCAGCTTTTCGCCGCTTCGCGAACAGCTGGGCAATAACATAGCCCTCGGCCGCCCACCCGCCAAAATCATTCTTCCTACAGAAAGAACGCCCGCTCTAACCCTCGATGCTTTGAATAACGTCCAATAAATCGACTACAGTAAAAGAGGGCTGCATTGGAAATGGGGCAACCGGCATTTCAACCGCTGGAACGCGCGCTCGGGCATAAATTCGAGCGGGAGCACCTGCTTGTTCAGGCTCTAACTCACAGCTCCCTCGCCCACGAGCACCATCTCTCCGAAACCGTCAGTAACGAGGCTCCCCCGGAAGACAACGAGCAGCTCGAATTCCTCGGCGACGCCGTCATCGGCCTCTTAGTGGCCGAATCCCTCTTCAAGCGCTTTCCCGAGCTCAGCGAAGGCGAGCTTACCCGCCTGCGTTCCGCCCTCGTCAGCCGCAAACATCTTGGGCAGGTCGGTGCGCGCCTCAAGCTGGGCAAGTACCTGCTCCTTGGCAAGGGCGAGGAGCGCAGCGGCGGCAGGAAAAAATCGGCGCTGCTCGCCAACTGTATTGAGGCCGTCATCGCAGCACTCTACCTCGATGCCGGCCTGGAGATTGCCCGGGCCTTCGTCGAACGCGAAGTCCTTGAGCCATCCGTCATGGATCTGCAGAAAGAGCTGATCGAGGGCCGCAGCATCGGCGACCACAAATCCGCTCTGCAGGAGTATCTGCAGGCCAATAAAGGCAGCCAGCCCGTCTATATTGTGAAAGGCGAGAGCGGCCCCGACCATCGCAAGCGCTTCACCGTCGAAGTCCGCGTCGCCGACAACGGCACGGCCGGCAAAGCCCTGGCACGCGGCATGGGCACCACCAAGAAAAAGGCCGAGCAAGAAGCTGCCCGCCGCGCTATGGAAAAGCTGACCGCTGCCACCATAGCAGCCGTAGTCAAGGAGACAGCCGGTGAGTGAACCTCAGCCGACGCTTGCGACCCCGGTCGTCAGCCCTCCCGCCGTGGTCGCAGAGACCACGGTGGCTGCCTATGCTGCTATTCGTCCTGCAGCTTTACCCGCGCCTCACCGGCATCATGTTGTCTACCCCACGGTGCTCGATACCGTTCGCTCGCTGCTTTCAGTCATTATCTTTGCCCTTTTCGTACTCACTTTTATCGTGCAGCCCTTTCGCATCCCATCGGAATCCATGGAGCACACACTCCTCGTCGGCGACTTCCTCCTCGTCAACAAGATGATCTATGCTCCCGCCGGTGTCTGGAAACGGGTGCTCCCCTATGAGCCAGTGAAACGCGGCGATATCGTCGTCTTCCACTTCCCGCTCGATCCAACCGATCACGTCGTCAAGCGCGTCGTAGCCCTTCCCGGCGACCGGGTCCATCTTCACGATGGCGTTGTCTTTCTTAATGCCCAGCAGCTCAACGAGCCCTACGCCGCCTACGAAACCTCATACGCCGACAACTTCCGCGACCAGTTCCCCACCACGCTCTACACAGATCCCGGCGTCGACACCCATTGGTGGATGGAAATGCGTCACGACATCCAGAACGGCGACCTGATCGTCCCGCCCGACCGCTATTTCGCTCTGGGCGACAACCGCAACCATAGCCGCGATAGTCGCTATTGGGGCTTCGTGCCACAACAGAACATCGTGGGCCGTCCCTTCGTCATCTACTTCTCGCTGCGCCAGCCATCTACCACAAGTGTTCCCGACCTGCCGGATGATAGACTCGGACACGATAAGGACCCTGTAAACAGTATCGTAGATTTCGCCCGCTGGGACCGCATGTTCCGCGTGGTGTGGTGAAAGGTCAGCTGGAAATTTGATTGGATCGGCTTCTGGCCGCGACTTGAATATCAAAGGTTTTCAGGTAGAGCACCGGGCTTTAGCCCGGTGAATGCAAGACAAGACAAAGAGGGCTTTAGCCCTGGAAAATTCAGCAGATTTCAGACTGAATAATTACCGCAGCAAGACTAAAATATGGAACAGATTCTCGAAAAACAGTCGGAAAATAAACAAGCTCACCACGAGGAAACACCTCTCGAGTTCATCGCCTCCATCTGCAGCGTGCTTGTGCTGGGCCTCTTCGCTCTCACCTTCATCTTCCAGAATTTCGAGATACCTTCTGCCTCCATGGAGAAGACTCTGCTCATCGGCGATCACGTCCTTGTCGATCGCATGTCCCTCGCTCCTCCGGCAAAATGGGCCTTCTTTGAGCACTACCGCAACATTCATCGGGGCGACATCATCGTCTTCTATAAGCCTGTAGCCGAGCCGAACGGCGATCACATTTTCCTCGTCAAACGCGTCGTCGGCATCCCCGGAGACCATATTCATCTGCGCAACGGAACCGTCTACCTCAACGGGCAGCCCCAGGTCGAGCCTCTGGCCTCCAAGCCGGGCGAAGATGGATATTTCCCCTATCGTGATGATTTTCCTGCGGTTCCGCCTTCACAGGCGGCGGACGTAACCGCCGAATGGTCCGTAGACCTGCCGAGCCACATCCAGGGCGATGATCTGGTCGTTCCCGATGGCCACTACTTCGCCATGGGCGACAACCGTCCCGTCAGCCTCGACAGCCGTTACTGGGGTTTCGTGCCGCGCGAAAACATCGTCGGTCGTCCCCTCCTCGTCTATTGGTCCTTTGTGACCCCGGAAGACCAGATCGACAAGACCTCGATGGCTGACCGCGTCGGCTTTATCTTCCACATCGTCATCCACTTCTTCGACCAGACCCGCTGGAATCGAACACTGCACCTGGTGAAGTAATCCGCAGGACAAAATACCATCTTCGCAAATGCGAAGATGGGTATTTCTTTGTCAAGCCCTCGCAGACGTCATCATCCACACAAACAATTTAGATTGAATGATTTGCGGGACGAGCGGAAGTGCCGAAAATTACCTCTTAAACCGCTATAATGGAAGTAGCGGGAAAAGCAGGAAAACACGTCTACGCGCTAAACCATTGAAAATAAACGATCTCCGTACGGTCGCGACGCCGTAACCTGCTGAAAACAAAGAATCTCCGTACAAAACAGGGGAGGGGCCTGCCTCTCAAATCCTCAAGTGATATGTTCAATCAGCAGTGGAACCGATGAGCGAAAACCCGCACAAATCTCAAAAAAAATACTGGATTCTCTTCACCGCTCTGTTCCTGTTGGCTGTGGCTCTCATCCTGCCTCCGCTCATCAACATGAACCGCTATCAGCGTCGTATCGCCGACGCCATCGGCAGCGCGCTCGGCCGCCGCGTGCATCTGTCTTCGGTCACGCTACGCCTGCTGCCTTTTCCCGGTCTCGAGCTCAGCGACTTCCTCGTTGAAGAAGATCCGGCCTTCGGCGTCGAGCCGACCCTGCGGGCCCAGAGTGTCACCGCTTCCATCCGCCTCAGTTCCCTATGGCGTGGCCGCTTGGAAATTGGCCAAATCAGTCTCGACCAGCCCAGCTTCAATCTCGTTCGCAACAATGAAGGCCGCTGGAATATCGGTACAGTTCTCTTACAGGCGTCGCGCATCCCCAACGCTCCCACCGGACAACGTCGCGCCAGCAGCGCTCCTCGCTTTCCCTATATCGAAGCTAGCAACGCACGTGTAAATTTCAAAATCGGCAACGAAAAGAAGCCTTTCTCCCTGTTCAACGCAGATTTCGCCATGTGGCTCGCCAATCCCGAGGAGTGGCGCCTCCGCCTCGAAGCGCAGCCCGTCCGCACCGATATTGATCTCGGCCTCTCTGATACGGGAACCGTGCGCGTTCAAGGCTCCATTCATCGCGCCTCTGCCCTCGGAAACATGCCGATCGATCTTGAAACTGAATGGGCTAATGCGCCACTCGGTCAGATTGGCCGCCTCCTGATAGGGGAAGACAGCGGGTGGCGCGGCAATCTAGCCATAGACGGCATCATTAAGGGAGATGTCTTTAACCCGCAGTTCAAGACTCGGATCCAGATTGCTGGAATGCACCGCCAGGAGTTTGCGCCTCTTGACGCCTTTAACGTGGACGCCACATGCCAGGGCAACTACCGCTACAATGCGCGCTCGGTGGACGACCTGACTTGTCTCTGGCCAATACAGAACGGCCACTTTCTCCTAACTGGGACTATCGGAGACATCGAGCATCCTGATCCCGCTCTCACACTTCGGATAGAGAATGTTGCCGCCACCTTCGCGCTTTCCGCCGTTCGCCTTGTCCGGAACGGCTTCGCCGATTCAGCTCAGGTCGCCGGCGCCATGCAGGGAACCCTCTCGTGGCATCGGGCAGCCTTAGCCCCCCTAAGCGGAGAGGTGGCAATCACCGGCTTGGCCCTTCGCACTTCAGGCATGGATGCACCGCTTGTCTTCCCCACCTTGCACCTCATCAGCACGCCGCGCACTCCGGTCTTGCACAAATCCCCGAAGGCCAGATCCCCGCAAAAGCCGGCCGTCCCATCGCTCCATCTCGAAAATGTCGATATAGGTCTCGGCGGCGAAGGACCTCTTTCACTTTCCGGGGATTTCACCCGCCAAAGCTTCCTCTTGCACCTGACCGGGGATGCGGCGATTGCACGTGTAAAGCCCCTGGCGGCTGCCTTTGGGCCTCTCCTCACAAATGCCGCTGCGTCCCTGGCGCCGCAGGGAGAGGCAAGCTTCGCCCTTGTAGTTCATGGTCCTTGGCTGCCGCAGACCAATATCTTCGGAAACCCGCCGCCTGCCGCAGTTGCCGAGGGAACTTTTACTCTCAGAAATGCGAGCTATCAAGCACAATTCCTGCCGGATCCCGTAGAAATTCCGTCCGCACAAGCCATCCTCACTCCAGCTCAGATCGTATGGAATCCGGTTTCAATCGTCTTTCACAAGCTTCCGGCAACTCTTTCGATTACGACGCCGATTCCCTGCGCAGATCCATGTATCCGTGAATTTTCACTTGTGACGCCGCAACTTGATGCAGCCGCCCTGCAATCTACGCTGATGGGCGCAGGTGAACACGGCGAGTTTCTGCAGCAGATACTCTCCCGTCTCGACCGGAACAAGGTGCAGTGGCCTGCCTTGAACGGAAACATCCATACCGCCGTGCTCAATCTCGGTCCGCTGGCACTGCATGACGCTAGTACCTCACTTCACATCGAAGGCCGCACTGTTCGTTTCACCTCCATCGACGGACATGCACTGAATGGCCTGCTTCATGCCACTGGAACGATGGATGTAACCGGAAGCGCCCCGAAATACAGTTTGGACGCGCAGCTTCTCCATGCAAATGCCGGAGGGCTCACCAGTCTGGGGCAGGATGACACGACTTCCGGCGTGGTGAGTGCGAACGCCCACGTAGAACTTGCTGGATATTCCGGCAGCGACCTCGCCACTTCCGCGCATGGCACATTTCACTGGGATTGGACGAATGGAAAGCTCGACTCTGCCTCGCTTCCTCCGCATTTTGACCACTGGAGCGCCGACGGCACCATCGAGAAAACGAGGCTTGTGATTGGACAATCGCAGATAACCCAGGGTCCGCTCAGGCAAGCCGTCTCCGGAACAATTTCATTTACGGGAAAACCGGACTTGGCAGCGGAGCCCGAAGAAAATCCGCCCACCCGCGTTGCCAAAACTCAATCCCAATAAAAGATTGACTCCAGGAAAACCTGGGGCCAATCTTTTCACGTTCTTCGATTTATTTCGTAGCGGCCTGCTTCTTCTCTTTGTTTTCTGTAAAGTTTCTCGCGGCATACAAGACACGGTCGCGGGCATAGGCAGCATCGTGCCACCCACGAACCTCAACACGTTTCCCTTCAAGATCCTTGTAGATCGAGAAAAAATGCGTGATTTCCTTGAGCATATGCGGATAGATTTCCGAATAATTCCACACATCGGTGTAGCGCGGATTGTTTTTGCCCACCGCAAGCACCTTCTCGTCCAGAACACCCTGGTCAAGCATTTCGAGCAGACCTATCGGACGCACCTGCATCACGCAGCCGGGAAAGCTCGGGGCGTCTACCAGCACCAGCACATCGAGCGGATCGCCATCATCGCTCAATGTCGAAGGGATGAAGCCGTAATCTCCGGGATAGTGCACTGGAGAGTACAGGTTGCGGTCGAGCCGGAAGACATGCAGCTGCTTGTCGTACTCGTACTTGTTAATGCCCTCGAACGGAATCTCGATAACGCCGTTGATTACCTCGGGCACTTTCTCGCCAATCGGTAGTTCTAGATAATTAACCATTCGTTTTCTAGTGTACGCAATCTATATGAATCCCGGAACAAGTCCCGCGACGTATAAGCACCGTTTATAATCGGGCATAATGAAGGCTCATGTCTACGTGACACTCAAGAGGACGGTACTTGACCCCCAGGGCCAAACCATCCAGAATGCACTCAAGAAGATGCAGTACAAGGGCGTGAAAGACGTACGCCAGGGGAAATATTTTGTCCTGGAACTCGACGGATCGCTCGATGTCGCTGCCGCCAAAGCCGAAGTGGAGCGCATCGCCAAGGATGTTTTAACCAATCCCGTTATTGAAGAGTTCACTTACAAATTGGAAGAAGACGCTTAGCGGGCCAATTTGACACGAGCCGTACAATCGGAGCATGTGTGGGATTGTCGGTTATGTGGGTAAGAAGGAGGTCGTCCCGGTCATTATTGAGGGCCTGCGACGCCTCGAATACCGCGGCTACGATTCGGCTGGAATTGCAGTCGGCGGCAATGGCGATGGCCTGCAATTGCGCCGCGCCCCGGGCAAGCTGAAGAAACTTGAAGAAGTCCTGCACGACCGCCCTATCACGGGAACGTATGGCATCGGCCATACCCGGTGGGCCACTCACGGCCGCCCCACCGAAGAAAATGCCCACCCACACCGCGACTGTTCCGGTCGCATCGTCGTAGTTCATAACGGCATTGTCGAGAACTACCTGGCTCTCAAGCATGAGTTGACCACCGAAGGTCACAAATTTGTAACTGAAACTGATACAGAAATCATCGCCCACCTCATCGAGCAGGAGCTGAAATCTGCAGCCGAATCCGGAAAAACGATGCCACTCGAAGAAGCCGTGCGCCGTTCGGTGGCTCGACTGACAGGCGCCTTCGCAATTGTCGTCATCTCCGCTGATGAACCGGACAAGATTGTTGCGGCACGTTTCGGCCCGCCTGCCGTGGTCGGTTTAGGCGAGGGCGAATATTTCGTCGCCTCCGATGTTCCCGGCATTTTGCATCACACGCGCAATCTGTATTTTCTCGCGGATGGCGACATGGCAATTCTCACTCCATCTGGCGTCCGCCTGACGGACTTCGAGGGCAACATCATCGAGAGGCCGGTACAGCGCATTCAGTGGGACCCGATTCAGGCGGAAAAGGGCGGCTACAAGCACTTCATGCTCAAGGAAGTCTTTGAGCAGCCGCGCGCTATCCGCGATACGACCCTTGGGCGCATCTCGCTCGACACTGGCAAAGTTTTTCTCAGCGAGATGAAGATCAGCGACGAAGACTTCCGCCACGCCACCAAAATAAATATCGCAGCGTGTGGAACCAGCTGGCACGCCGCAACAGCGGGTAAGTTCATGATCGAGCGGCTGGCGCGTGTGCCTGTCGAAGTCGATTACGCCAGCGAATATCGTTATCGCGATCCCATTCCTGACTCCACCGCTCTCGGTCTCCTCATCACGCAATCGGGCGAAACCGCCGATACCCTCGCTGCACAGCGCGAGATGATCGCCAAAGGCTCGAAGACCATCGCCATCTGCAATGTTGTAGGTGCGATGATTGCGCGAGAAGCCCATGGCACCATTTATACCCACGCTGGCCCCGAAATCGGCGTCGCTTCCACAAAAGCCTTCACAGCCCAGTTAGTTGCGCTTTTCCTCTTCGCAGTACATCTCGCGCAAACGCGCCAGACGATCAACGAACAGGAAAGCCGCGCATTGCTCGAAGAGCTGACGCTTCTTCCTGGGAAGGTCGAAGAAATTCTTCGCACTGTCGATAGTGAATGTGAAAAGCTTGCCCGGATCTATTCCAACGCCAGTGATTTTCTCTTTCTTGGACGAGGTATTCACTACCCTATCGCGCTCGAAGGCGCACTCAAGCTCAAAGAGATCTCTTACATTCACGCCGAAGGCTATCCTGCGGGCGAGATGAAGCACGGGCCTAACGCGCTCATCGATGAATCTCTGCCCGTTGTCGTCCTGGCCACCAAGGACAAAAACAACCGCGACTCAAAGCTGCGATATGAAAAAACGCTGTCGAATATTCAGGAAGTTACTGCGCGCTCCGGTAAAGTGATTGCCGTCGCCATCGAAGGAGATGATGAGATTGGTCAGCTCGTCGATCACGTCCTTTATGTGCCCCACGCGCCCGAACTACTGCTCTCCGTTCTCGATGTCATTCCCCTTCAGCTGCTCGCCTACCACATTGCAGTGAGACGAGGATGCGATGTAGATCAGCCGCGCAATCTGGCGAAATCAGTGACCGTCGAATAAGCCTGTACTGCCAGTCGATAGCCAAACTGACACCGAATCGGTCAATCGTCGAAGAGAAGAACTTGTCATTCTGACCCCCTGAACATGGTGAAGGGGTAGGAACCTGCTTTTTCGCCTTCTGCACAAAGCCTAATAAACGTCCGTTTGGTAGCGCCTCGTCTTCTTCATATTGGCAAGATATTCCTGCGCCGCGTCCGGCGTGCAGTTCTTTCCATTGGCAATGGCATCTAGCAGCGCGGTCTCTACATCTTTCGCCATGCGATTTGCATCGCCGCACACATAGAAATGTGCTCCTCGCTCCAGCCAGCGATATAGCTCCGCATCATTCTCCCGCATGCGATCCTGCACATAAATTTTGTGCGCCTGATCGCGGGAAAAAGCCGTATCGAACCGCGTAAGAATACCGTCCTTGAACATTCCTTCGAGATCTTCCTGATAAAGAAAATCTGAGACACGGCGCTGCTCGCCGAAGAAAAGCCAGTTGTCGCCCTTATGGCCGTGTGCCTTGCGGTGCTGCAGAAACGCACGGAACGGCGCGATTCCTGTACCCGGACCTACCATGATTACGGGCGTGTCGGTGTTTTCCGGAAGACGGAAGTTATTGTTTGCGTGCAGAAAG
>Ga0206951_1061_pt1 | contig 29530 bp, 27 predicted proteins | sample Alteio_BWOrgHeat_38_FD_152974 | JGI IMG/M metagenome (GOLD analysis project Ga0206951, IMG submission 152974) | Enriched cells from forest soil in Barre Woods Harvard Forest LTER site, Petersham, Massachusetts, United States -... | ecosystem: Environmental > Terrestrial > Soil > Temperate forest >... | reverse complement strand
TACCTTCATGCCACCCAATGCGATAACGATTGAGAATACCGCCAGCAGGAAGATACACAGTTCAACGCTAAAGCCTGATATACCGCTGATAGCCAACGCACCTAAGTACAATATCGACATTAGGTTTACTACGATGTATAATAACAACCAAAATATGGCCATGATCATCGCAACGGTCCCATTGTACCGTTGGTTCAAAAACTGCGGCATAGTGTATATCTTGTTTTTAAGATACACGGGGATGAAAAACACAGCTACGATAACGAGGGTGATAGCAGCCATTAACTCGTATGAAGAGATAGCCAAGCCCATTTTGAAACCCGAGCCGCTCATACCGATAAACTGCTCTGCAGATATGTTTGATGCGATAAGCGATGCGCCAATGGCCCACCAGGTTAACGACCCTTCGGCCAAAAAATAATCGTTCGAGGTTGCGTTAACGTTCTTTTTACGTTGGTAAACCCACCAGCCATACCCGGCTACAACAATAAAGTAAAACAAGAATACCAGGTAATCACCGGTTTGGAGTGTTTTCATATTTGATATTTAGGTTAATTGGTTGTTTGTCTGTACAGTGTTAGTGTAGAGTTTACAATTATAAATTAAATATAATTGTTAATCAAGTTTTCCAAATATTCTTGTTTGCCGCTTAAAACGGCAGGTTCGCCATTATCTATGGCGTACTGGCGCAAGTCTTCGAGCGAAAGTTTGCCTTCTTCAAAAGCTTTTCCTTTTCCGGTATCAAAAGAAGCATAGCGCTCGGTCCTTATCTTTTTATACTCGCTCTTTTGCAGGATACTATCCGCTATGATCAATGCACGTGCAAAAATATCCATACCGCCTATGTGGGCGTAGAACAGGTCGGCCGGGTCGGTTGAGTTACGGCGTATTTTGGCGTCAAAGTTAATACCTCCGCCTTGCAGACCTGTGCCATCCAGTATCACAAGCATAGCCTCAACTATCTCGTTGATATTGTTAGGGAACTGGTCGGTATCCCAGCCGTTCTGATAATCGCCGCGGTTGGCGTCTATCGAACCTAACAAACCGGCATCGGTAGCCACCTGCAACTCATGTTGAAAGGTGTGCCCGGCCAGTGTGGCGTGGTTAACCTCCAGGTTCAGTTTAAAGTCGTTCAGTAAATCGTATTCACGCAAAAAACCGATCACTGTAGCCGCATCATAATCGTATTGGTGTTTTGATGGCTCGCATGGTTTTGGTTCGATAAAGAACGTGCCTTTAAAGCCTTGTTTGCGGGCATAGTCTTTTGCTGTGTGCAAGAATTTCGCAAAATGCGCCTGCTCACGTTTCATATCGGTATTCAGCAAGGTCATATAACCTTCGCGGCCACCCCAAAATACATAGTTCTCTCCACCCAAAGCAATGGTCGCATCCAAAGCGGCTTTAACCTGTGCAGCGCCGTGTGCCAATACATGAAAATCGGGATTGGTTGATGCACCATTCATATACCTGCGGTTCGAGAACAGGTTGGCGGTTCCCCACAGTAGTTTTACACCGCTTTCGGCTTGCTTTTGTTTGGCATACTCAACCAATGCCTGTAAACGGCGGTCGTTTTCTTTAACGTCGTTGCTATAATCAACCACGTCCACATCGTGAAAGCAGTAGAAAGGCAGATTGAGCTTGGTTAAAAACTCAAATGCCGCATCCATCTTGTCTTTGGCACGTTCAACGGCATCCGCCTTTGCGTTCCATGGGAAGATATGCGTGGGCTCGCCAAAAGGATCGGCGCCGCTGCCAACAAACGAGTGCCAGTAAGCTCCCGCAAAACGCAAATGTTCTTTTAAGGTTTTACCCGCAACAACCTTGGTCTCATCGTACCAGCGAAAAGCCAATGGATTATCCGTTTTCGGGCCCTCGTATTTAACCTGTGCTATTCCTTTAAAAAACTCCTTTTCTCCTAAAACGATATTTGACATGATGTATGTATTTTATTAATTGATGTATTAATTTGTGTTAAGTTGCTTTTGTAACAATGTTTTCCATTCCTGGTACATGGGTTCATAGTTTTGTTTGCCAGGTTCTATCAGTTGAATGACTTTAGCTTTAGTAAATGCTTCAGCAGCTGACGCATATATACCGCAACCCATACCTGCTCCAATAGCCGCACCAACGCTGCCATCGTTGTTATACAGTTCAACAGGCACACCGGTAACATCCACAAAGGCCTGTGTAAACAGCCCGCTTAAAAACAGGTTGGCTTTGCCGGCCCTGATAATGGTCGGGTTCATCCCGTTGCTGCGCATAATATCCAGGCCATAACGGAACGAAAACGCGATCCCTTCCTGTACCGCCCTAAAAATATGCGCGCGGGTATGCAGGTTCAGGTCGATATTGTGAAAGTGTACGCCTATCTGTTTGTTGTTCAGCATACGCTCTGCACCATTGCCGAACGGCAATACACGCAAGCCATCGCTGCCCGGTTTTATTTGTTTGGCCTCATCATTCATTTGCTGGTAGCTGGTTTGGGTGCCAAACAGGCTTTTTGTCCAGCGGTTAAGGCTGCCCGTACCATTTATACAAAGCAATACACCCAGGCGTTTTTCTTGCTCGGTATAATTAACATGAGCGAAGGTATTTACCCGCGACTCCTTATCATAAGCTAAAGTATCGCTCACACCATAGATCACACCCGATGTTCCGGCAGTTGCCGCTACCTCGCCGGGTTGCAAAACGTTTAACGATAGTGCATTATTGGGCTGATCGCCCGCTTTGTAGGCTACCGGGATGCCTTCCTTTAAATTTAGGGTTTTAGCAATCGATTTCTGCAATTTTCCATGCTCTGAAAACACGGGATGTATATCCGGGATAAAATTATCGTCGAAACCGTAGTACTCCATTACATCAGTTGACAATTTGTTGCACAAAAAGTCGAAAAATATCCCTTCCGACAATGCCGATACTGAGGTGGTGATGGAGCCGGTCAGCTTCATAGCAATAAAGTCGCCGGGCAGCATTATTTTATCAATTTTATTATATATTCCAGGCTCGTTAGCTTTTACCCATGCCAGTTTAGATGCTGTAAAGTTACCGGGTGAATTAAGCAGGTGGCTCAGGCACTTTTCATGGCCAATGGCGTCAAACGCCTTATCGCCAATTTCAACCGCCCGGCTATCGCACCAAATAATGCTGTCGCGCAAAACGTTTTGGTCTTTATCAACCAATACCAGGCCGTGCATCTGGTAGGCAATGCCGATGGCGCCAATATCGCCCGGATTAAATTTACTGTTTTTTTGAACCAGGAGGATAGCTTTTTGCACGTGCTCCCACCACATTTCGGGCGATTGCTCAGCCCAACCGGGTTGCAGCGAAGTAATGGGCGATTCCGTATCAGGATATTGTGCCGATGCAACACATGTTTGCAACATTGCATCAACTACTGACACTTTTATAGAAGAAGTACCGACATCAATACCAAGAAGCAGCATTTAGTTTTTTGTTGTTTATAAATGGATATTAGTATTGACTGCACACTAATTCAGGGGTAAAATTATTGATTAAATTTTAAAATGCAACCGATTGTAATTTTATTTCCTGTTTTTTTTCAGTTAGTTTGTAAAAACCTTGTCTCACAGCCGAACAACCTGAATGAAAAGTAAAGAGATCACAATTTACGATATTGCCAAAGCGCTCGATATATCTCCCGCCACCGTAAGCCGTGGTTTGCGCGATCATCCGGCCATAAGCCGTAAAACCAAGAAAAAAATAGCCGACATAGCTAAGCAAATGGGCTACCGCTCAAATACCTTTGCCAGTAGTTTAAGGCTAAAACGCACCAATACCCTCGGTGTTATTGTTCACCGCCTGGATAGTTACTTTGTGGCTACCGTTTTGGCAGGCATGGAAAAAGTAGCCAGCGAAGCCGGTTATAACTTGATCATCAGCCAATCGCTGGAAAGCACCGCCAAGGAAATTGCCAATGCCAATACCATGTTCCATAGCCGGGTTGATGGTGTAATGGCATCTTTAGCTTATGATACTGAAGACATCAGCCACTTCGAGGTATTTATCGATAAGAAGATACCGCTCCTCTTTTTCGACCGGGTCTATAAGCATAAGAACTGTCCTAATGTGGTGATCGACAATTTTAAGGCCGCCTACCAGATCACATCGCACCTGATAGAGCAGGGCTGCAAAAAGATAGTGCATGTTACCGGCGACCTGAAACGTAATGTTTACGCCGACAGGTTTGATGGTTACCGAAAAGCCCTGGAAGATAACGGCCTGAAATATACCGAAGACCTGCTGATCATCAACTACCTTGATGAGCACATCGGGCCCAATGTGGATGCCGCCAAACAGATACTGGCCATTAACCCCTTGCCCGATGGTGCCTTTATCACTAATGATGCCTTTGCCGCCTATTGTATGCGCGAACTGAAACTGGCAGGCATCAACATCCCTAAAGACATCGCCATTGCGGGCTTTAATAACGACCCGATATCAGGTCTGGTTGATCCTAACCTCACCACTATAAACTATCCAAGCTACGAAATGGGCGAGGTGGCGGCACGTACACTCATCAACCACTTGCGCGAGGTGACAGATATGATGCTGACGGAATCCATCGTCCTCAAATCGGAGATGATCATCCGTGAGTCGTCCTTAAAACGAGGACTTTAAAACCTGCGGCCTAATATCACTTTAATAATGCCTTTGTCAGCTTGTTGAGTCAATCCCCAACCGTAACCTGCATTAAACTCCCAGCTTTCGCTGAAGTTAAGGTCGGTGGCGATGAATATCTGGTGGTCCTGGTCGGATAGCTTGTCCCAATTAAAAACCGGGCCAGTGCTGCCATAATACTCAAAACCTAAGGCAACCACCTTAGTTATATCATAACTTGCTTTCACATTCGGCGAAAATATCAGTCCACTTTCTTCGGGCCCGGCAAAGCTTTCGTCAAGCGTAGGGTTAAGCGCTACATATAAACCGCCCCATTTCTTATCCACGATCGGCCGTATCTCCAGCGAAGCTGTGCTTGTCGAGAATGCAGCCTTTTGAAAGCCAAATTCAAACGACATACTTACACCCACCGGCCATTTCCAGCTATCAGGCGCGGCAAAGCGCGGGCGTATGTGCGAACCCACGTAAGCCGTACTGCCATCGCTGCCAATGGAGTTAAAGAAGTAAAAGCCTGTTTCGAACCAGGGTGTCCAGCCGTGGGTTATCTCGATGGTCTCGTGCTCCACATGGTTAGTAGGCAGCATGCCATCCTGTACAGTGAGGCTTCCGCTATTGGTAAAGTTGCTGTGCAGCTCCACCATGGTATGGCCTTTTTCAACGGTCTCGGCACCGTAAACCTGTATTTCGTAGTTGTTTTGGGCTTTCAGGCTAAAGCCGGCCAGCAAAAGCGCGGCAGCAATAAGTAAAGGTTTCTTCATATACCGATAAAAATAGGTCATTCCCTGCAAATCAAGGTACTCCATCAAAAAAGTTACTTATCATTATTACTCTTTGGGTTAAAGCTATTTTCATAAATTTGCGCCCACAAATACAATAGGGCTACAATGTTAACAGTAGAAAAGATAGGCGGCACATCCATGAGTGCCCTGCACGATGTCATCACAAACATCATCCAATATAACCGTACCGGCGACGAGCTGTACAACCGTATCTTCGTGGTATCGGCATTTTCGGGCGTAACCAACTTATTGCTCGAAAACAAAAAAACCGGCGAACCCGGCGTATACCACCGCATTGCCAAATACCAGGACTTCCACCAAAGTATAGACGACCTCATTATCAAATTGCAAGACATCAACAAAAAGTATGTTCCGCTCGGCCTCGATCAGCAATTTGCCGACGAGTTCATCGAAACCCGCGTGCGTGATGCCCAGCATTACCTCGATAACCTGGCCAATATCCTCGGCTCGGGTTATGTGAGCAAAGAAGGCATCCTACAGGCCGCCCGCGAAATTCTTGCTTCCATCGGCGAAAGCCACAGTGCCTTTGTGTTCACCAATATATTGCAGAACATGGGCATACACGCTACATTGGTTGATCTGAGCGGCTTTCACGACCACAAATCGTACACCATCGACCAGCGTATCAAGCATACCTTTGCCAATATTGACTTTACCAAAACCATCTGCATCGTAACCGGCTACGCCAAAGGCACCGAGGGCATTATGCGTGAGTTCGACCGTGGGTACTCCGAAGTTACCTTTTGCAAAATAGCCGTGGCCGTTAACCCCGGCGAAGCCATCATCCATAAGGAATACCACCTCTGCAGCGCCGACCCGATGCTGGTTGGCGTAGACAATTGCGTGCCCGTAGGCTTCACCAATTACGACGTTGCCGACCAACTGGCCGATGTTGGCATGGAAGCCATACACCCAAAAGCTTCAAAACCCCTCGAGATCAACAACATCAACCTGCGCATCAAAAACACCTTCGAACCCGAGCACCCCGGTACGCTCATCACCAAGGACTACGTGTGCGAGAGCAAACGTGTGGAGGTGATAACCGGTACCGACAAGGTACTCATGATCGACATATACGACCCCCTGATGGTAGGCAACGTAGGCAGCGATTACCAGATCATGAAGGTGTTTTACGATATGGGCATCAGCTATAACTTTAAGGCCACCAGCGCCAACAGCATCTCCATCGTCATCTGGGAAAAGGACTTCGACAAAAAGCTCATCGGCGAACTTGAGGACATGTTTGAGAAGGTAACCGTCGAAAAGATGGCCATGGTATGCCTCATTGGCTCCAATATCGATCAGCCGGGTTTGCTCGCCAAATCGGCCGGAGCGCTGGCAGGCAAGGGCATCAACATCAAGAGCGCCGGCTTTGCCCTCCGCAAGGTAAACATCCAGTTCCTCGTCGCCCGCGAAGACTTCGACCCCGCCATTATCGTCCTCAACGAGGTAATGAGCGACTGAACCAATAAGATGTGATGCTGAGCTTGTTGTTTTAAGCTGGGGGATAAAAGTGTTTTGGTGCGCAATACGATGATCATTGGAAACCCCGGTTTACCCATGTAAGCACCCAGAACGGGTCGCCGGTAGAAGATTTTGGCCGCGCCACATTACTGCGCGATGTTTACCATAAACCCATTGTTTATGATGAGGTTTGTTATGAGGGAAACCTGGAGTAACTATGGCATTTATGATGTACAACTGAAAAGATAGTTTTGCCCGATAAACCTTACCTGGCATTACGAATCACACAAATAAAATAATAACAGGTAGAGGTACCCGGCCTAAAAAACCTGTATCATTGTAAAAAGTAAAATATACCCATAGTGGACGAAATTTCGATTTACCTTAAATTTGCGCCTGTTGCTTCGGCAATATTTGCCATTACCTTAATTACCTCGTTGCTTGCCTTTTACAGCGAAGATATTTATGGCAGATTTATATTGAATCCTTATCGCGTAGCACGCGGCGAGCTAACCTATACTTTGGTAACCAGTGGGTTGATCCATAAAGACTGGATGCATCTGCTGTTTAACATGATGACCTATTACTTTTTTGCCTTCGCGTTGGAGGCACAGATAGGACACTGGCAGTTTGGTTTGTTGTATACTATGAGTTTAATACTGAGCGATATCCCCACGGTAATAAAACAGCGCGAAAACTTTTGGTACCGCAGTCTGGGTGCTTCGGGTGCTATAAGTGGGGTACTGTTCAGCTATATTATGTTTAACCCGATGGCGCAAATGGGTTTGATCTTTATACCTATCCCCATTCCGGCTATATTGTTTGGTGGCTTGTACCTGGCCTATTGCGCTTATGCTTCGCGCAGGAATTTGGGTGGTATTAACCACGATGCGCACTTTTACGGTGCTTTGTGCGGTGTTGTAATTACCATTATCCTTAACCCGGCCTCGGTATTTATCTTTTTCGACACTCTATCGCATGCATTGGTCAGGCATTAAACAGGCAGATCAATCTTATCGGCGGGGATAAAATCCCCATCTTTATTCAACAAAAAACTCATGGGGTGTTCGGGGTTTTTAATAATCTCGAGTAATAAAAAGCCCCAGGGTTTCCAAAAGTTTTCGAGTACTTGTCCGTAGGTTTTTCCCAGCCAGTCATCAAACAGGGGTTTGGCGCTCATGCCCTTCAGGCTCATGGCCTCGAGGTATATCTCATCGCCGACAGGCAAAATATTATACTCCGGCAGGCGGTTAAACAGGTAGGCCGAGTAAAATACTCGTCCGCTACACTCTTCGAACTGTATGGGGTGCAGCGTTTGGCCTTCAATTTTGGTTAAGATGTTTTTATGATAATTCCGGTTAGCGCCGTTATCCTGCAAACAGATAACCAAACCAAAGTCTTTAACCCGGATGGCAAAGGTGAGGGTATTGATCTCGTCGCGGTAAGCAAACTCGTTTTCACGATTGTTTACCTTGAACAGGAACAAGCTAAAGGGTTTAAACTCTTCGAATATGATGGGCTTGTTCAAACTCTGTAGCATTAAATGCAGGTTGCTGAACTTATGGATGATGGATTTCGAAATGTTGAACTCTTCGCCCTGCGCATGCGATTGGCGGATGGCAATCTGTAATTCGTTAAAGATAATGCCATACAATAGCTTTCCCGCCCACAGGAACAGTTGCATCTCATCCAAAGCTTTAACGGCATCGTACCCACCTTCAAAAGCATCAGCTATGCTTTGCTCCAGCGGTTCTAAATATTGTTCGTTAATGGCGGCCGAGCAGGGTATTTTCAGGTCGCCATAGGTGGCCATGCTTTCATCCAACAGTTTAAAGGGTTGTTGCTGTAGGTTATAACGGCTCATTAACCAGGCAGGGAAAACGGCTATCTTTTCCTCGGGCGATGAAAGCGTTTCGCCGGATAAAAAGCACTGCTTGTTGCTAAAGTTGAACGACTCGAACGGCTGATATAATTGTACTGACATTGCCGCAAAGATAAGATTGAATATGGAATGAATTTTTTAGATTTGACATTTAACATGCAGCTGACTTACCAACCTTTCGAACTGGAGCTAAAGCACACGTTCACTATCGCTAAATTTTCGCGTACATCAACCCCGTTAATGTTGGTGCAATTGCACCTGGATGGCTTTACGGGCTATGGCGAGGCCAGTATGGTGCCCTATATGGGCGAGAGTTATGCTTCGGCAACGGCTTTTTTGGAGCAGGTGGATGTGAGCCGGTTTACATTCCCTTTCGATTTTGAGGCTATTTTGGACTACCTTGACGGAATAGCACCCGGGCAACCGACCATAAAAGCCGCCATAGATATTGCGCTGAACGACCTGAATGGTAAATTAAAACAGCAGCCTTGCTGGCAATTGCTGGGCAGCGACCCTGCGAAAATGCCCGTAACCAGTTTTACCGTAGGCATTGCCGAGCCCGATGTGATTGTGCAAAAACTAAAAGATGCCGAAGGTTTTAACGTAGTAAAAGTAAAGCTGGGCAGTAATGATGATAAAGGCCTCATTAACACCATACGCAGTGTAACTGATGTGCCTTTATATGTGGATGCCAACCAGGGCTGGAACGACCGCGAGCAAGCGCTCGACCTGGTGTATTGGCTGCATGAACAAGGCATCCAACTGATAGAGCAACCCTTCAGCAAAACCGACCCCGATAGCAATGCCTGGCTGACCGAGCGTAGCCCTATACCGATCATTGGCGACGAGGCCGTTCAACGCTTGCCCGATGTGGCCAAAGCGAAAGGCGTTTATCATGGCATCAACATCAAACTGATGAAATCGGCAGGAATGTTCGAGGCTAAGCGGATGATAGACGAAGCAAATAGACTTGGCCTCAAAATTATGATAGGCTGTATGAGCGAAACCAGTTGCGCCACACTTGCTGCCGCGGCGCTTGCCCCTCAATGCCACTGGGCCGACTTGGACGGGCCATTTCTCACCATCAATAACCCCTATAAAATGCCTGGCTTTGTTGACGGGAAGTGGGTGTTGAATGATAAAGATGGTCTGGGATTGAACCTTGTGTAAGCCTATTTCAAATCAGCTTTACCATTCGGGAATATCTTGAGCAAGGCATCGTTCAGTTCCTGCTCATTCATGCCCGATTTGATGGCCGGGTTATAAAAGGTTTGTATAATGCGTGCATCCAAAGCCTGTATCTTATCTGGCTGGTCGTAAGGGCGGTCGTAAAAAATACTATGTACATATCCTTCGGCTGTACCAGTAAAACCAAGACCGTCCATTATTTGTCGCTCAACCGCCATTTGGTTGGCTGGTCTTACCAACTCTATCGTGCTGTTAAAGCCACTTTCGCCCATGGTAAAATACGCTCCTCCTGTTTTATCTATTTTTTCGAGATAACCCATCGCCTCGGTACTAATAACGCCTTTGGCCATTGCAATGGGTCCGGTGATGATATAGAAATTCACATCGCTGTCGGCCACTGCTTTGGTAATAGATAAACCGGTTAGTTCCGATAGCTGGTTGAAAAGATTATCCACTTTTTGCATCACCAGGTCGCTTCTTGCCTTATCGCTGCCAAAGCGGCCATAAACTTTGTAGCGGATAGGTGTTGCCCACTTTTTTACGACAAGCCGGGTATCTAAGCCGCTATTTTGCACCAAAACAATTGACTTAAAGAGCGACAAGCTTTGCAGGGTTTTATTATCAGCACTACTTACCGAAGTATTGGTGGGTTTTTGCTCAATAACCTGCGCCGTATGTTTCGCCGAATCAGCCACGTGGATACTGTCGCCTATTGCTTTGTCGGGTTTGTATTCAAATGGTAGCATGTCGCCAACACGTTGCGTGCCCATATCGCCGCCCCATTTCAAACCGGTATCGTAAAAACCGCTTTGGTCAATATAACAATCGGTTATGGCTTGGGTTAAAGTGCTTGGGTGAGTATAGCTATTGTTATGTAAAATATAGACAGGGTATTTTTTCATATTGATCACTTCCTGCAATTTATCGTTCAGGCACACCATGTCGTCCACATCTAATGGTGTCAGCGTAATATCCATAATTTTGTAATGCGCTTTTTTTAACGAATTATTCCATAAAGCCCGTATAAACTCCATCCGAGAGCCATTATAGGCATCTTCGCGGTTATGTTTTATTTTGCTGCTAACGGCAGCTTGGGGGGCTTCACTAAAAATATAATTGCCTGCAAAAGCAACGTCTTTTGGTGTTTTTGTAAAATGATCTAAAAAACACCTGATGTGGTAGCCCAGTTTTTTGTTCTCTATCTCAATGGGGTTATCGCAATACGCTTTAAGGGTACCGGTCTTTTTACTATAGCTGAAGCTGATATCCGCGATATTGAGTATAGTGCAGCTAAGTGCATAATCCGACGTCCCTAAAAACTCTTTCTTAAATATGCGCTCCTCATCGGTCCTCGATATGTAACTGCCGCCGATTTGTACTTCGTGCAGTTCGTGCAGTTTGGGCCTGAGGTAAATAGTTAATGGTTTTTCCGGGCTGTATTCAGTTATTGTTTCCGACAGGTAACCAACGCAACTTACTATCAAAGCCGTTTTACCAGGCCGGGCGGGGATGCTAAATTCGCCTTTGGCGTTGGTTAGCGTACCTAACATCGAACTGCCGTAATACACACTGGCATCGGCAATAGTACTATCGGTACCTGCACGGTAAACCTTGCCCGTTAAGGTTTGCGCATAGAGCCATGCCGGTAAAGCGATGAGCAGTAAAACAAGCAGGTTTTTTTTCATGATCGGCTATCAATGTAAAAATAACCATAATCTTCAATCGGCACAATAGATCCTGTTTATGGCGTAGGCGTATAATCCTCGGGCAGCATTTCGGCAACCTTATATTCGCCCCATGCACCATCATAAGTAGTACTTGCCGGGTCGGCAAATATGCCGTTCTTATCAAAAACAGCATATTTACTATTAAGCGCCACTACGGTAGTAGGATAATTGGGAATATCCAATGGATGGTACACTTTACTGTTGCCGGCCAAATCGCGTTTTTTGGTGTACATTACATACAGGTAATCGGTATAATATAATGCCAGCTGGTCGGTATTGGTGGTTTTTGTAACAAAATCGTTAATACCAAGTGGCTTCGTTACCAGGTACTCAACTATTTTTGGCAGGCCCGCTTTTTGCATCCAATAGTCCGACGAATCACGCCAACCGGGATGCAAGGCAGGACTACGATTAAATTCACGGATCTTTGCCTTGATAAGACTATCGGGCGGCCGGGCGGGGTTTGGTTTTTTGATCAGCTTCATCACTTTAAAACCTTCCTGCTCCAGTTGGCCGGTAAACAAGGTTCGTAAAAAATGCATATCCGAGCTTTTGTAAACATCCTGGCGGCTTTTTATCCACTTACGGGTTTGGGCAGGGCTTCCTGTCATCTCTTCGAATACGACCGGTCCTTCATAATAAGTAAAGTTTTGGCTGTACGCTTTAACAAACTTGTTTACCTGGTAGCGTATCTTATATCCCAAAGCTTTATTTTCTATCACTAAAAAGTCATCGCTGCTTGCGTTGAGCGTCCGGTTCGATGCATCGTAACTGATGTCGATAACATCGGGGTTAGTTATTTTACATTGTTGGGCGTTTGCCGATGTGCCTATGAACTCGCGCGTAAAAACATCGAGGTACTCGTTACGGTGCGGGTCGGGCGGGCCTATCCTTACCTCTTTTAACTGTTTTATCTTTGGAGCTAACTCAATAACCGGCAGGTTTATATTTGCTCCGGTTATCGATAGGTTTTGATGATGCGTTTCGAAACCAACAAAAGATACAACAAGGTCGTATTGGCCGGTTCGTACATTGATCAAACTAAAAGTTCCATCGTCGGCTGTGCGCGTGGCGACCATGGTATTGTTTAAAAACACAGTGGCGTAACCAACAGGCGTTTTATCCGCAGCGTTGATCACCTTGCCGGTGATGGTGCTTTGAGAGAAGCAGCATATCGGGAATAAAAAAAGCCCCCATAGCACCTTTATGAAGGAGCTACAGGGGCGGTTGATTTTCAGATCAGCTGGCAAAATTTGATTGCTGTTAATCTTTCCCCAATATGATCGAGGCCGGTTTACCGCTGCCCATAATGATCACTTTGGTATTTGGCGAAAGGGCAACCGCTTTTTGAGCCAGGATGGCTTCATACTGTAGTTGCTTGTCGCTTAGCCCGGTCGAAAGGATCTTCTGGTAATCGGCTATACCTTGTGCTTCCACACGTTTACGGTCGGCTTCCTGGCGTTCCTTTTGCAACACGAACTGCATCTTTTGTGCGTCCTGCTCAGCGTTTATCTTCGATTCGATGCTGGCCTTGACCGATGCCGGTAACGAGATATTACGCACCAATACCTGTTGCAGCTCGATACCGTTCTTAGCAAAGCTGACGCTGATGGCCTTGTATATTTTGTCCTGGAACTCCTGCCTTTTTGTCGAATAAAGGGCAACAGCTTCGTATGCTACCGCGTTGTCGCGAATGGCCGTGCGCGATACCGGGCGTACGATCTTCTCCACATAATCGGTGCCTAAATTTTGCAGGATGAAAGGCGTTTTATCCGGGTTAACGCGGTATAGTACCGAAAGGTCGATAGTAACTTCCAACCCATCCGATGATAGTACGCGAATGGCATCATCACCTGTTTTATCCCCCTCGTTGGTTACGGCGCTCATGGTGTAGTTTTGTGTCCGCGAATCGAACTCCGTAACATCAACCACCGGGTCGATAAAATGCAGGCCGCTTTCCAATACGTCTTTTTGTACGCTGCCAAAAAGCGATTGTACCCCAACCTTACCCGGCTCAATAATTTTGACCGACGACATGACCAAACCAACCAGTACCAGCACTACGCCGCCAATGGTAATGGCACCCGAAAACCTCGCATTTGGCGAAGGTGTGTTTTTTATCACCATGCCGATAACGAGCATAATGATACCAAGAATTGCTATGAACATTTTTTTAAGATTAGACCGGAAAGTTACGGTTTTTTCGACATGTTGCGGATGTCTTTTATCAGGCGTAATTTAAAGATGAATATCATGGCCCCGATGAACACAAGGCCCATTAAATACGGCCAGTTACTGTGCTTGTAACTATAGTAAATACCAACCAGGCATATCAAAATGCCTATGTTGTACAAAACATTCAGAACGATCTTAAAGCCCATTAGTAAACTTCAATAGTAGGGTCAATTTCTTCGGCCCAGGCCAAAATTCCCCCATTCAAATTGTACAGGTTGGTATAACCGTAAGGCTCCAGTTGCATAATGGCTATGGCGCTGCGTTTGCCGCTGCGGCATTGCATAATAACAGGCTTATCGGTAGCTATTTTATCCTTTTCTATCAGGATGCCGGCCAGCGGTATCAGCGTGCCACCCAGGTTCGACATTTCATATTCAAAATCTTCACGAACGTCGATCAGTTGAAAATCTTCGTTGTTGTCCATTTTCTCTTTTAGCTCCTGTACGCTTATTTCCTTCATGGTGTACTATTTATGCAACAAATATAAAAGTTTTAATGAAATTAATATGAACCGATATTGCAGCATACCCTGTAACATTAAGCCCTAACCGGCGTTTAATAACAAATGGTTAAATAATTGCCATAAATAACGGATGAGAAGAATAACCCGCTTTTTTTGGTTCTGCTCGGGCGCACATATCGAAACCCTAAAGAAATACCCCATCGAACACAACAAGTATGTGGGCATAGGGGCCACCATATTTTTTACCGCCTTGTTTGCCACACTTTCAGGCGGGTATGCCATGTACTTCGTTTTCAGCGGCGATGCCTTTGCCGTAGGTTTTGCCATCCTGTTCGGTTTGATATGGGGCCTGGCCATTTTTAATATGGACCGCTACATCGTCAGCAGCATCAACAAACGCGGCACCATTAACCAGCAGATATTACAAGCCTCACCCCGTATTTTACTCGCCATCATGATCGGCCTGGTGATATCGCGCCCGCTTGAACTCAAGATATTCGACAAAGAGATCCGCGCCAAGCTGCGTACCTCGTACCTGCACGGGCAAAAAAGCAAGATCGACACCCTGCAACTGGCCTATAACAAAAAGTACGCCCAGGAACTCGGCAAAACCGGCGACCTCAAACACGAACGCGACTCGCTCACCAAAGACATCAACCGCTCACGCTACCAGCTAAACCAGGAGGTTTTTGGCGACAAAAGCAACCAAACCTCGGGCATTGTGGGCTATGGCACCTACGCCAAACAAAAGCAGGCCGTATTGCAGGAAAAGCAGGACCGCCTTAAAGTGGTACAGGACGAACTCGACAAAGGCGACGACTTCCTCAACCAGCGCAAAAACCTCGACGGCCTCAACAACGTGGTACTCTTCAGCGACCACCAGCTCGACAGCCTGGGCAACGTGGCCGGCTTTGCCGACCGTAACTGGGCCCTCGGCCAGCTGGCCTTTCGGCCTGATGGCACCCGCGATATCGATACCTGGCTTGCCGAAAGCTTTATAGGCTACCTGTTCATCCTGTTCGAGTGCCTGCCGGTGTTTGTAAAGCTCATGTCGCCCAAGGGGCCTTACGACGAGGCCGTTTCACGCATCGAAGATGCCAACCTCCACTTCGCTGAGCGCGACAAAGAGCACGAGATGACCGTTACCGACGAGAACTTCAACCACCGCCTCAAAACCGACATCGACAAGCGCCGCAAAATCATCACCGACCAGGCCGACTACGACCTCGGCAAGCATCGATTTGACTAAGCCAACTCTCCCTCCATGTCATTGCGAGCGATAGCGCGGCAATCTCAGGGACAGGTAACCAAGCGATATGGGTAAATATGGGTGTTTAAACCAACCCGTCATGCCGAACTTGTCCCGATACTTCGGGAAAGCAACCCTTACGCGCCAGTCACAAGCGATATGGGTAAATATGGGTGTTTAAACCAACCCGTCATGCCGAACTTGTCCCGATAGCTATCGGGACGGCACCCCACCAAACAGGTAACCAAGCGACAGGCACCAATGAACTAATGAACCAAAATATGGGTAATTATGGGTGTTTAAAAAAACCATCCATCACCGCGTCATTGCGAGGAGGTACGACGAAGCAACCTCTGCGCGCCAGTCACAAGCGACCGGTAACCCATCATCCCCGGGGGGGGGTAAAAGTAAGACTTTCAAAGAACCATTTAACCACATCCTGTCAACCCTGTCATTTCGACCGCAGGGAGAAAACTTTACAAACTATGCTCCCGGTGCCTGTGTTGTTCGTAAAGTTTTCTCTCTCGTACCTCGTTCGAAATGACATGAACTGAGATCCACAGGGGGGGGTATTTGTAAGACTTTTTCATTCTTTTTCCTCTCTTGACTCCTGACTCCGGGCTCTTGACTCTCTTCCACAAGGGGGGAAAAAGTAAGACTTTCAAAGAATCATTTAATCACCAAACCCCACCACGTCATTGCGAGGAACGAAGCAACCTCTGCGCGCCAGTCACAAGCGACCGGTAACTCACCATCCAATGACTTCCCGATAGCTATCGGGATGACCCAATGACCAATGAACCACCCAGGGGGGAAAAGTAAGAAATAAATAACCACCCTGCACTACCACTCACCTAATCAACTCAATGAACCACTCACCCAAACATCAAAGTACAAACCCGCTCACCACCGCCTAATTTCTTAAAGTCTCCCCAACCGGGGGAGATTTAGAGGGGGCTATTTCGGCTCGTTGGGTAACATGCAATGTACGCAATTTCACCGGCATTGCCAAAAAATACAGCTACAAAATTTGATGGCCAGCCTTATCACCGCACCATATGGGCGCGTGGTGGTAGGGTGATAATACGGCTACCGGCTAATGTGATTCAATTTAAAAGCAACACTGAAAGAATATTCATAATATTTTTACTTAAAAACCGTAGCTTAGGGGTTAGCAAAATTTATTATCATGGAAGAAATTTCGCCAGGAATACACAGGGGAATAGACCTAAATATATACAAAAATGGACTTAAGTTCGGCAGATCTGAAAAGCACTTAATTTGGCAACTAAAGCAAATTTGGTATGTTACATTTATTGATATTGCAAAATTTAAAGGCTCGGTTTATTACTATGCGATGTTGAAGCCGACTTCAAAGATTCGCGAGTCATTTAGGTTGGATAGAGAGGTATTAGTCGTCATGCAACAATATGATAATTTCGAAGCAAGAACGCTTGATTTTGTCGACAAATTAATGTTTGAATTTCAAAATAGATTAGATAAACTAGTTTTTATACTAGTCACCCAAGACGCAGAGTTAAAAGGAAAAATTAAGCAGTTGACATTGCAAGAACAAAAAACTAAATGATTTTTTTCTGGAAAATTAAGAACCAAAGCAACCCTAAGTTTCCAATCTTACTAGCAAAACAATACCCAATGCCTGTTAACTATTTTTACTAGCTATGCCCAAAAGGCATCCAACCAATAATAATGTCGCTCCCTTTCTGACTTGTGCGCTTTCGGCTCTACCCGTTCTCACTTCGCTAACAAAGTGTTCGCAATTATAATCCAAAAAGCCATAAGCTTTACCTATCAGATTGTCAGCTCTTTGTGCAGCCATTGCTCTTTGATAATCATTTCCTTGAAACGCATCAATCAAGAATGGCCCTCTAATGGCCCCAAAAAAATCTGAGGCGCTAATAAGCTGAACGCCCTTTAACCATACATTTTCCACGACCCATTCACTTCCGTCGGGAGCAATAAAAAAAACCGCATAATGTTTTAAAATCTGTGTTCTAAAAAGAGGAACCAGAATGGCATCCGCCGATCTCAAATTATATTTTTCTGCAAATGTCATTGTGTTTCAGGAGTTAATAGTAATTACAAATAAATTTAAAAAGAAATTCTTACAATATCAAGCCTGATTTTATCCTTGCGAGCCCTTACCTCAAATCCAACTTCACATCCGTCATCAACCTGCCCACCGGGTAGCGGTTACCCTCTTTCTCGTGGTAGGGCGAGTTTTGGTAAATAAACTCTAATTGCGCGTTGGCGCTTTTGCTAAAGTTGGGGTCTTTGGCGCTTTGCTCGTCCATTTTTTTCTTCAGTTCCGGGTCTTTTTTCAGCAGGTCGGCGGCAATATCCTCAAACACATAGTCCGAAAAATGCTCTTTCTCCGTTAACATCGAATCAAAAAAGTTCCACGCAAAAAAGGAGTCCACGCCCTGCGGTTCCAGCGTTTCCACAATATAGCGGTTAATGGCCTGGTTGGTGTACACCACGTAATCACCGGCATAAAATTTAAGGGCCATATCGCTAGGTTTTAGCTGCACGTTGGTATGCAGGTAATGGCCTTCGTAAGGGCGGGTGGGCGTGCGCATATCGCCGATATAATACATCTGCAGGTTCAGCGTGGTATCGTGTGATAATTGTTTCATGGCCACCTTGTTCAGCTTAAACAGCTCGATAACCTTGCCCCAGGCCTGCGGTATCACATAGGCCACCGGTTTATCTGCCGTAGCGCTAACCACGTAGTTGTTATAATAGCGGATGGTATGGGTATAGGGCTTGCTGCGGTCGTAATACAAACGGGGCAGGCCGCTCACTTCGCTGGGCTTATGCGCGGCGGCATAGCCTTTAAAGGTAATGGTATCGTATGTCGTCGGGTCCAGCCGCCAGTTCAGCGCGAAGGTTTTTTGTTGTTTCACCTGCTCATCGGCCTCGTGCTGCAGGTTGCGGATAAGCGCTGCGTCGCGCTCGCAAATATCGAACAGGTTTTGCATAAAATCGTAAGTGGCATACACCCGCGGGGCAAAAGGCTTTAACATATGCGTTTCGGTAACATAGCTGATGATGTTATGCTGAACGGTATACCCCGTAGAGTAGCGCGGTGTTTCCAGATACCCCACGATCCCCGAATCCAAACCACCGCCACGCATACTTTCCACATAAGGCGTCATTTCGTAGCCGCTTTTTTTCATGCGTTTGTACAGCTCGGGCGAGAGCGTATTGCTGGTATATTTAGCCAGGATGGGGTTTTGTTTATCCTTTTGGGTCTCGATGAGTGTCATTACGTATTGGTAATCGGCGCCGTCGCTGGTATGGTTGTCCACAAAAACCTGTGGCTGCCAGGTGTTCAGTATCTGCATAAAAGCAAGGGCATTGCGGCTGTCCGCCTTAATAAAATCGCGGTTCAGGTCCAGGTTGCGGTAATTCCCGCGGAAGCCATAAGCCTCGGGCCCGTTTTGCGTAATGCGCGAAAGGCCGCGGTTCATACAGCCGTCGATATTATAAACCGCCACAATACAGATCACCAAATTTTTCGGCAGACTGTTCTTTTTCAGCATATCGCGCACCAGCATCATACTGGCATCAATACCTTCCGGCTCGCCCGGGTGTATGCCGTTGTTGATGAGGATAACCGTTTTATGCTGCTTTTTAATCAACTCCGGACTAAACACCTTATCCCGCGAAAGCACAATGAGGGTTAAAGGTTTGCCGATATCCGTCATGCCATAATTGATGAGCTTCACCTGGTCCTTCCCTTTCACTAATTTTTGGTAATAGCTGATCACCTCGGCATAAGTAGCCGTATAGTTTTTGTCTTTATGTAGTTCGAAAGGGGTAAGTTGCGCGAAGGCGGTTTGTATGCCAAAGCATAACAGCAAAAAGGTGAGTCTTTTTTTCATGTGATTGGAGGGCAGTTTTTACAAATATAGGATATAGCTATGTTATTTCGAACGAGCCTCTTCGGCGAGGAGAAATCTTTACAAAGCGGACTCCGCATGATGGTTCGGTCCGTAAAGTTCTTGTTCTAAATCACAATTTTTAATGTGAGATCGCAGTTAAAAATCGCCATAATCCCCCTATATTTGGCGCAAATTTAACACCATGAGTTTTAGGACCGAACACGATACCATGGGCGAGGTACAGGTACCTGCCGACAAGTACTGGGGCGCGCAAACAGAACGCTCGCGCAATAACTTTAAAATTGGCCCCGAGGCGAGTATGCCGAAGGAAATTATAGCGGCTTTTGCTTACTTAAAGAAAGCTGCCGCTTATACCAATACCGATTGCGGCGTACTGCCGGCCGACAAACGCGACCAGATAGCTGCCGTTTGCGATGAGATACTGGCAGGTGGTTTGGCATCCGAGTTCCCCCTGGTGATATGGCAAACAGGTTCGGGCACACAATCCAACATGAACGTTAACGAGGTGATCGCTAACCGCGCGCACGTTATAGCAGGCAACAAGCTCGGCGAAGGCAAAACCTTTATCCACCCCAACGATGACGTAAACAAATCGCAATCATCCAACGATACTTACCCTACGGCCATGCACATCGCGGCCTACAAAATGGTGGTCGAGGTAACCATCCCAGGCATCGAAAAACTGCGCGATACGCTGAAAGCAAAATCGGAAGCATTTAAGTCGGTCGTAAAAATTGGCCGCACGCATTTGATGGATGCCACGCCTTTAACTTTAGGCCAGGAGTTCTCCGGCTATGTATCCCAACTCGACCATGGTTTAAAAGCCCTGAGAAATACCCTCGACCACTTATCCGAACTTGCCCTTGGCGGGACAGCCGTAGGTACCGGCATCAACACCCCCAAAGGTTACGATGTAAAGGTAGCCGAATACATCGCCAAATTTACCGGCATCCCTTTCCGCACTGCCGACAACAAATTTGAGGCCCTCGCCGCTCATGATGCCATCGTGGAAACACACGGCGCCTTGAAACAGATCGCGGTGTCCTTAATGAAGATAGCCAACGATATCCGTATGCTGGCCTCGGGCCCGCGCTCGGGCATCGGCGAAATACATATCCCCGACAACGAACCGGGTTCGTCTATCATGCCGGGCAAGGTTAACCCTACCCAAAACGAAGCCGTAACCATGGTTGCCGCGCAGGTAATGGGTAACGATGTTACCATCTCTATCGCCGGTTCAAACGGCCACTACGAACTGAACGTGTTCAAGCCGGTAATGGCCGCTAACTTTTTACAATCGGCTCGCTTAATTGGTGATGCCTGCGTATCCTTTAACGACCATTGCGCCAAAGGCATCGAGCCAAACTACGAAGGCATCAAAAAACACCTCGAAAATTCGCTGATGCTGGTAACGGCCCTCAACCCGCATATCGGTTACGAGAACGCCGCCAAGATCGCCAAAAAGGCCTTGAAAGAAAACCTTTCCCTCCGCCAGGCAGCAGTAGGCTTAGGCCTGCTCACCAACGAACAATTCGACGAGTGGGTAAAACCTGAAGATATGATAGGCGGTTTGAAATAGCCTCACCCAACCCTCTCCATCCCGATTGCTATCGGGAGAGAGGACTTTTTATTTGCATGATGCAGAAAAAACCACTCACTATTCACCATTCACCATTCACTTTAAAAGGTGCTTCCTGCTTCCTGCTCCCGATAGCTATCGGGATGGCTTCCTGCTTCTTTTCCTGTTCTTTCAACCCATCCCTGCAAGGCAAAGGAAAAGCCGCCATACAAGGCACCTGGCAGCAGGACTCGCTCGCCAACAGCAAACAGTTGGTCAATTATGCGCTGTACCGTTTCCGCTTTAGCTGCGATTCTGTTTTTATCCGGATGGAGAACTTCAGCAAAGTGAACTACGGTGCCGATACCTGTATGCGCAATGGCCACTGGTTCGAATATGCCCGCGCCACCTACGCCCAAAGCCACGATACCCTGCGCATTAACGGCTACTATTGCAATGCCGATTATACGTTGAAGGATACCAAGGGATGTTTTAACTCCGGCCCGTATGCCGAGAGCTTTAAAATCAGCCCCAAAGGTGATTCTGTGTTGCAAATGCAGCCCCTGTCGGGCACACTGCCGTTTAAATTGCGATTGATAAAAAGAACAAGCTGTGTACCCAAACCCTTATAAGTTTTTATGAAAATACTGATGGTTTGCCTTGGCAATATATGCCGCTCGCCGCTGGCGCACGGGGTAATGGAACAACTGGTAAAAGAGCGCGGCCTCGATTGGGAAATTGACTCAGCCGGTACCGGTAACTGGCACATTGGTCAGGGCCCCGACCGCCGCTCCACCCGCGAAGCCTCGAAACATGGCATCGACATCAGCAATCAAATATGCCGCCAATTCCGCATCCGCGATTTTGACGATTTCGACCTCATCGTCGTAATGGACCGCAGCAACCGAACCGATGTATTAAACCTTGCCCGCAACGAGCAAGACAAATCCAAAGTGATGATGCTTTTGGGCGACAAAGAAGTTCCCGATCCATACCACGACGACACCCAGTTCGCACCGGTGTTTGAATTAGTGGAGCAGGGTTGTAAAAATCTGTTAGCCAAATATGCTGGCAGGTAGTCAGCTGCTTTTTCAGGAATTATAGTACGCTGCCCGCGTTATCTTAAAAAAAGACAACTCCAGGTCATTACGCACAATATGTTCGCCTTGTACAAGGCCCGCCTTTAACAATACCTTTTGCGAAGGAATATTATCATGCGTAGTCACCGCGAATATTTCAGCAAGGCCCATTTTTTCGAAGCCATACACCATCAATGCTTTAGATAGTTCTGTCGCGATTCCCTTTCCGTGATGCGCCAGGTGCAGCACGTAACCCAATTCGGCTTTATATGGCTCATCGGCCACATACTTTAACAGGGCCAGGCCTATAAAATCCCCGGTAAGGGCATCAACTATGGCCCAGCGTGTCAGTTTTATACCTTGCAGGTAATCGGCAATGGTTTCGCGGAACACTTCGCGCATCTGGTCCTCGGTCCGCTTAGGCAGGTCTACGTTAATGCGATTGTCCTTGAGCAGCCCGATCAATAATTCTTCTTCTTGTGGTAAAAATTCGCGGATAATAACGCGCGGTGTGCGGGTAATAACAGGCATATTTCAAAAATAAGGAAATATTCACTATGTTTGAGTTCCCCATTCTGAATATTTTGTTAAGGATACTTGTTATTGTTTTAGGATCGATCAACGGAGGTTATATGCTATTTGATGGCATATACGAAATGATAAACGGCCATTATTACGGCCCCGAAAAGCCAGGCCCCTGGGCCGATGTTCTTCAAAACGTTGGTATCGACATTTACATACTTGGCCCTGTTTTTATTTTTTGGGGCTTAGGTTGGCTGTATTTTGTGGTATTGTTATGGATCCGACAGAGCCGCGCCTTTATTGTTGGTTTAATTACCTGCTTGTTAACACTTTGGTACTTGCCTGTAGGTACGTTTATATCGGTTATTGTGTTTTGCCTGCTCATGAGCAATAAAAAGCCAAGCGGTTTATTGTATTCATCCAAATACCACTAAATACTTACCTTTGCCAAATGGCATCCATCAAACCATCCACACCGCGTGGCACGCGCGACTTCTCGCCCGCCGAAATGGCGAAACGCAACTATATTTTTGATACCATTAAAGGTGTGTTCCGCAAATACGGCTACCAGCAGATAGAAACCCCTGCCATGGAGAACCTGTCGACCCTGATGGGCAAGTATGGCGACGAAGGGGATAAACTGATATTTAAGATATTGAACAGCGGGGATTATATGTCAGGCCTAAGCGATGAAAAACTCGCGACCCGCAACCCGCAACTCATCACACAGGAGATCTCCGAAAAAGCCCTGCGCTACGATTTAACAGTTCCCTTCGCACGCTATGTGGTAATGCACCAGAATGAAATTACTTTCCCGTTCAAGCGTTTCCAGGTGCAGCCGGTTTGGCGTGCCGACCGCCCGCAAAAAGGCCGCTACCGCGAGTTTTATCAGTGCGATGCCGATGTGGTTGGCTCTGATTCTTTATTGAATGAAGCCGAATTTGTCTTGATATATGATGAGGCATTAAGCGCGCTTGGCCTCCAGGATTTTATGATAAAAATCAACAATAGAAAAATTCTATCTGGAATTGCTGAAGTTATAGATAAATCTGATAACATCATTGACCTTACTGTAGCCATCGATAAACTGGATAAAATTGGTTTGGGTGGTGTGATAAAAGAGTTACTTGAAAAGGGTTTTACAGAACAGGATATTGAAAAATTGCGCCCGGTTATTTTATTGCAAGGCAGTAACGAAGAAAAGCTGGCCAGCCTGCGTAAAGCCTTAAAACATTCGGAGATCGGTTTGAAAGGCTGTGATGAGATTGAAGAGATCTTCAATTATTTGAAACACCTGCGTGAAACCAAAGCAACTATCGAACTCGACATTACCCTTGCCCGTGGACTCAACTATTATACCGGCGCCATATTCGAAGTGAAGACCAACGAAGCGGCCATGGGCAGCATCGGCGGCGGCGGTCGTTATGATGATTTGACCGGCATGTTCGGCTTAAAAGGCATCACAGGTTGCGGTATTTCTTTCGGTGCCGACAGGATCTACGACGTGTTGGAAGAATTGAAGCTATTCCCCGAAACTGCCATACAAACCACCCAGGTTTTGATCTGCTGTTTCGACAAAGATGGCGAAAAATACGCCCTGCCTTTTTTACAGGAACTGCGTGGCCGCAGCATCAGCGCCGAGCTTTACCCGGCAGGTGCCAAAATGAAAAAGCAACTGGACTACGCCAATAACAAGCAAATACCTTACGTAGTGGTCATCGGCAGCGACGAAATGGAAAGCGGAATGCTCACACTCAAAAACATGCATACCGGCGACCAGGAAAAACTCTCCACCGAGATGATCGTAGCGATGCTGGTTGGTTGAGAAGTTAAAATTCAAAAATAAAAAAACTGGTCATGCTGAACTTGTTTCAGCACCTCATCATATCGGTCTGTGAGTGCTATAAATAGTTTGTCAATGGGGTGTATAATTAAAATCAATAACCTTATTTTTTTATATAGCAAATATCTATTATTGCTTTTTTCCCCCTTTGTTGGAGTTGTCTCTAACAAACCCCCGCTGTCCGAAGTTTTCAAACTTCGGACGAATATGCTCGTAGTCTCCGACTACAGTACAATACAGCCCATCACCCCGCCCAGTTCTCCCTATCCAAACTCCTGTAATGTATTGCCTCGGCCAAATGCTCCAGCTGTATATCCTCGCTCCCCGCCAAATCGGCAATGGTGCGCGAAACTTTCAGTATACGGTCGTAAGCGCGGGCGCTCAACCCTAATTTCTCCATCGCTTTCTTCAACAGCGTTTGCCCGGCGGTGCTTATTTTGCAAAGCTCGCGTACCATTTTGGTGCTCATTTGGGCATTGCTGTGCAAGCCTTCCTGCCCGTTGCCAAAACGGGCTATCTGTATTTCGCGGGCTTTAATCACCCGCTCCCGTATCACCTCGCTTTTTTCGGCCGGCCTGTCCGATGATAGTTCCGTAAAGTTCACCGGCGTAACCTCCACATGCAGGTCAATACGGTCAAGCAACGGCCCCGATATTTTGCTCAGGTATTTCTGTACCATTCCCGGCGGACAAGTACACTCCTTTTCAGGATGGTTATAATAGCCGCACGGGCAGGGGTTCATACTCGCCACCAGCATTAGCGAAGAGGGGTATTCAACGGATAGCCTTGCACGGCTTACGGTTACTTTACGCTCTTCCAAGGGTTGCCGCATTACTTCTAATACGGTGCGTTTAAACTCGGGCAGCTCGTCCAAAAACAAAACCCCGTTATGCGCCAGCGAAATTTCGCCGGGCTGCGGGTTGCTGCCCCCGCCCACCAACGCCACATCACTAATGGTATGGTGCGGCGAGCGGAAGGGCCTCACGGTAACCAAAGCATCGCTGCTGCTCAGCTTACCCGCTACCGAATGTATCTTGGTGGTCTCCAAACTTTCCTGCAAACTCAGCGGAGGCAATATGGAGGGCAATCGACGCGCCAGCATCGTTTTCCCCGCCCCCGGCGGACCGATCAGTATCACGTTATGCCCGCCTGCGGCGGCTATTTCCAGCGCGCGTTTAATGTTTTCCTGCCCGCGCACCTCGCTAAAATCACTATCGTAATTGTTTACGCTGTTATAAAATTCTTCGCGGGTGTTTACTACGGTAGGAATAAGTTGTGTGTCGCCGTTAAAAAAGTCGACCACCTCCTTAATACTTTCTACGCCATAAACTTCCAGGTCGCTCACAATAGCGGCCTCGCGGGCGTTTTGTTTGGGTAGAATAAACCCTTTGAAACCTTCTTTTCGTGCCTGTATGGCTATCGGTAAAGCACCCCTTATCGGCTGCAAGCCGCCATCCAGCGAAAGCTCGCCCATGATCATGTATTTATCCAGGTTCTCAGGTTCCACCTGCCCAAACGAAGCCATTATGCCAATAGCTATCGGCAGGTCGTATGCCGAACCTTCTTTGCGGATATCCGCCGGGGCCATATTCACTACAATGCGCTGGCGTGGCATGCGGTAGCTATTCGTGGTCAATGCCGTCTCCACTCGCTGCATCGACTCGCGCACCGCATTATCGGGCAAACCCACAATAAAATAAGCCAGCTTGCCGCCGGTAACATTCACTTCAACAGTAATGGTAGTGGCCTGTATACCATAAACGGCGCTTCCGAAAGTTTTGACTAACACGTTTATATATGATTATAAACGAAAGATAAAGGAAATATACAGAACCGCAAAAGCCCGTTAGTTTTTTAATTTGAGTTTGGGATGTGTGAAATAGCTCATTAGGCTTACCGGCAGTTAAAAGCCTAAGGTATCGCGATCAGTAAGCCGGCGCTCATCCCAATCGATTGTTCATGCCCCTGGCTAAAGCCATACTCATAAGCTGGTTCTAAATACCAGCCGAACCGATGCTTAGCCAATGGCCAAAACATAAAGTCTAAAGCCACTTCGCCACTGCCGGTATTTGATATCGTACCATAGCTGTTCTGATGGTTCCATGCCAAACCAAGCCCAAACATAAACTCAGCTTTTGGCGATAGCGTCCAGGGCTTTTTGAACAGTAGGTCTACATCCTGTTCTCTTAATTGAATTCCAAAAGACGATGTAATGCCCATTTCAAGTTCCAGCCAATCCTCTATTGGGGTAACTTCCACAGCAATATTATAACCATAACTTGCGCCATTGCCTTTAATATCTAACGACGCAGCACCGCCAATTTCAGCCACTGCAAAAGATTCCTTTTTTTCAACGCTGTCTTTCAAGGCCTTTTGGCCACTTGCATTAATGGCAATACATAGCAATATCGCAATAGTTAAACACAGCTTCATCTTTTCAAAAATATACAATATTATCTATCCACAAAGTCTTTTGATCAATGGCCTGTACGTAATGCAAAAAATCTTCAAACAGCAACAATATCTTTGATGATATGCCCGCCTTTTGCTTAAATTGGCGGCACATTTATCCATCAAAACATGAAAAAAATCGCGCTCGTACTTTTCATCGCCTTCGTATCGGCAAAGGCATTTTCGCAAAAAAGCATCGATATTAAAGACGCCGCCAAACACATCGGCGATAGCGTAACTGTTTGCAGCAAAGTGTTCACCACCCGCTACCTCGACCAGGCAGGTATCACGTTTTTAAACGTTGGCGCTGCTTACCCCGATAACCTGCTTACTATCATCATCAAAGGCGACGACCGCAAGAAATTTAAAGACGCGCCCGAAGACGCCTTCAAAGACAAAAACATCTGCGTAACCGGCACCATCATCGACTATAAAGGCAAACCCGAAACTGCAGTTACCAACCCTGCCCAGATAAAACTGGCGGATAAGTAAACATCAGTCAATAACTTGTTTTCTATAAGCTTTTGCTGTTTTACCGAATGCATTTTTAAACACTTTATTTAGGTGGCTTTCATCTGTAAAGCCCATTTCAAGAGCAATTTCGGTAATGGTAAGGTCGCTGTAACGTAAACGCGTTTCAACCAGGTTTAACTTATATCGGTTAATGTAAGCTTTGAGTGTCAACCCGGTTTGCTTTTTAAAATAACGATTCAGATGGTCGGATGTTTTATGAAAATGTTTGGCCAAATTTTCGATCCTCAGTAAGTCCTTTTGATAAATATTTTGCTGGATATAGGTTGTTACTTCGTGGATGATGTTTTTTGTCCCCGTATTTTTCAATTCGCCGGCAATATTTTCCTGTATCAGCCTTGCTATAAGATTAAGCAGTAAAAAAACGATGTTTTGGATAATGATACCACTATATATCCGGGCATGTTCCTTTTCGTTTATCAATTGCATAATGAGGATATCAGCTAATGATAACTCATTTGTATTCATCACAATATGACCTTTTAAATTCTGGTGATTATGGAAGATGTACTCCATACTAACAAAAAATTCGCTGATCTCGGCACGGTCGGCCTGCCTGTGGTGTTGTTTCGAAAATAGTCCTTTTGTGAAATCAATAATGCAGCACCTTGTTGGGCTTGATGTTTCAAAGGTGTGAACGTCGTCGGGCGTAAGCAGGTATAGGTTCCCTTTCTGGTATTGATAGTGGTTATGATTAATGGTATGGATGCCTGTTCCATCCAATATATATAGCAATTCAAAATAGTGGTGCCTGTGCGGCGACGGTGGCGACGTCTGTATATCGCGTATGGTAATATCGATGTCGTGAAAGAGCCTCATGCGATAAATTTACCGAAAAAGAACGTTTTTTTACCTGTTTTTATTTCCTAAGAAAAAATACCTTCACGCATACATTAAAGCCATTAAAATGAGTGCCGATACGTTGAAGTATGATGTTGAGCAACTGAATGAAATTATAAAAAACCGCAGGAGCATTTATCCGAGGCAGTATGAAAAAGGCAGGGTTGTGCCCGATGAGGTGGTATGGCAAATTTTGGAAAACGCCAACCGCGCGCCAAATCATAAGCAAACTGAACCCTGGCGTTTCAAGGTGTTTTCGGGCGACGGGCTTCAATATTTTGCAGAGCTGCAGGCCGGGATATATGAAGAGTACGCAGGCGAAGAATACAAAAGCGTGCGCCATGAAAAACTTTTGGAGTACCCGTTATGGGCATCGCATGTCATATCAATAGGCATGCGCCGTAACAGCGCCGGTATATTGCCCGAAAACGAAGAGATAGAAGCTGTGGCCTGCGCAGTGCAGAATATGTTTTTAACGGTTACCGCCTACGGCCTGGGGTCATACTGGACAACTGCCGGCATCACTTATTTTGAAGAATCAAAATCCTATTTCGACCTGGGCGAAAAGGACAGGTTATTAGGTTTTTTTTATATCGGTTATGTTGCCAAGCCATTTACCGGTATTTCAAAAAGAAGCCCGGTACAAACCAAAGTAGATTGGATAAACGAATACCGGGGCAAAGGGGCCATTGCATCGGCTATCAACAAAACAACGCCAGGTGTAATTAATGATGAGGCAAAAGCGCATGATCATGAAAGCCAGGCCCGTTGGGTGGTGATACTAACCGTCTTCACCATGATATTGGAGATAGTTATTGGTTATTACAGTAATTCGATGGCCTTAACTGCCGAAGGCTGGCACATGTCGACCCATGTATTTGCCATAGGGTTAACCTGGTTGTCTTACTTTTTTACACGCAAATATGCTAAATCGCAAAAAATATCTTTCCAAAGCGACAGGTTGTTGTCTCTTTCGGGTTTTACAAGTGCTATTGTGTTGCAGATCATCGCTATCATCATGGCGCTCGAATCTGTAGGCCGTATCATTCACCCACTGCCTATTAAGTTTTCGGAAGCTATTTTGGTAGCTGTTATCGGGTTAATTGTTAATGCCATCAGTGCTTTGCTCTT
>Ga0206951_1003_pt2 | contig 29530 bp, 19 predicted proteins | sample Alteio_BWOrgHeat_38_FD_152974 | JGI IMG/M metagenome (GOLD analysis project Ga0206951, IMG submission 152974) | Enriched cells from forest soil in Barre Woods Harvard Forest LTER site, Petersham, Massachusetts, United States -... | ecosystem: Environmental > Terrestrial > Soil > Temperate forest >... | reverse complement strand
ACGACCACCACTTATCAAGCGACTGATCCCACCGGCTCCGCTATCACCTCGACTGCAAGCGGCAGCGCTGTGGCTGATGCGGATTTAACACTTTCGAAGACGCTGCAAACCACCGGCACGATCTATGACGGCGAACATGTTACCTTCCAGATTCAAGTCGGCAATACCGGCCCCGATGCCGCAGCTGGCATCGTGGTATCCGATGCCAGCTTCTCTGATTTAAGCGGCGTGACCTTTGGCGCTGCGCCAACAGGCACAACTTTGAGCGGCGGCAATTGGGATATTGCTTCGCTTGCCTCAGGTGCAACCGATACTATTACCGTGAGCGGCACCATCGCCAATGCCGGTGCTTTCACAAATACCGCAAGCGCCACGACCACCACCTATCAAGCGACTGATCCCACCGGCGCCGCCATCACCTCGACCGTAAACAGCACCGCCGTCGCCGCTTCTGATTTAATCATAAACAAGACGCTGCAAACCACCGGCACCATTTACGACGGCGAGCATGTCACCTTCCAGATTCAAGTACAAAACACCGGCCCCGATGCTGCCCAAGCAGTTGCCGTCACCGATTCAAGCTTCACCGATTTAAGCGGCATTACATTCGGCACAGCGCCTTCAGGAACAACCGTCAGTGGCAGTACCTGGACCATTGGTTCACTGGCCTCGAATGCCACAGACACCATTTCAGTCAGCGGCACCATCACCAACGCCGGCGCTTTCTCAAATACCGCAGCAGTAGCGACTACAACCTATGACACCAACACATCGACAACCTCAACCGCCAGCGGCACCGCTGTAGCCGCTGCAGATTTAGTCTTAAATAAGACACTAACAACCTCCGGTACCATCTACGACGGCGAGCATGTCACCTTCCAGATTCAAGTACAAAACACCGGCCCCGATGCTGCGCAAAGTATCGTTGTCAGTGACACCACCTTCTCCGACCTCACCAATGTAACCTTTGGAACACCAACAACCGGCACCATCAGCGGCGGAAATTGGGATATTTCATCCCTGGCCAGCGGCGCAACTGACACGATCACAGTCACCGCAACCATCGCTCATACCGGCGCTTTCTCAAATACTGCAACTGCGACAACTACAACCTATGATTTGAATTCGAATCCATCCTCCACCGTCACAGGCAATGCCGAGGGAAGTTGCGACCTGGCGGTTAACATCGCAAACAGCAGCCTTGTGCCCGGAACCAATGATACTTATACTTTAACCGTCACCAACAATGGACCTGACACTGTTAATAGCTTCACACTGGCCAATACCTTGCCGGCCGCTTTCTTGAATGCAGCTTATACAGCAAGCTCAGGTAGCTTTAATTCCAGCACCGGGGCCTGGACTGGAGTCAGTCTGGCCAGCGGACAGTCGCTGACCCTATCCATCGCGGGCACGCTTAGCTCCAGTGCAACCGGCAGCCTGGTCGATAGCGCAGTCGTAACTGCACCCAGCACGCTCATTGACACCAATTTAAGCAACAACACCGCCTCCACCACGGCCACCTTAACACCGCAAGCTAACTTAAACATCAGTATCACGCCCAGCGTTAATCAATTTATACCCGGCGATGCTGAAACTTATACAATCACACTAAAAAATACCGGGCCCAGCGACGCAACCAACGTCAGCATGGTCGATACCTTGGCCGCTCAAGGATTTTTGAATATCAGCTCGACCAATCTGCCAAGCGGCGTCACTTTCAATGCCGCTACCGACACGTGGACGATCGGAACACTGGCCACAGGGGCCACTGAAACCTTCCAATTCGTCGGTACGATCCCCACAGGAGCAACCGGCACCAGCTATATCGATCAAGTGAGCGCAAGCGCCAGCGATGCATCGTCTGTATCCGCACAGTCATCCATTCTGCCCACCGGCATTGTCACAGCAGAACCCGACATTGACACCGTTCCAGCCGTTATTGGCGATACCACGTCGGCGAATGTCATTACCGCCTATGATGCCAATCCGCATCCCGGATCTAATTTAGGCGCGGATCAAATTGACGCCTATGGCAACGCGCATATTGTATCCATCAGCTATGGCAGCAACTCCCAGAGCTTCAGCATCCCAAGCGACGTGCATACAAACAGCCAAGGCAGTTACATTACACTGGCCGGTGAATACGGCACTTTAAACATGTATCAAAACGGCAACTACACCTACACCGTCACCTCCGTGCCAGCAAGCACCGGCGTCAGCAATTTGACGGACGGCTCACTCACAACCACCGCGTCAGATGCCGCAACACAGGCAGACTGGGCCAACGCCGGCTTGTATGCCTATAATGTTGGCACAGCTTATACAAACAACTCCGGAGAGATCGCGCTTGCGCAAGCCAACGGCACCGTCACGTATGACCCAAGTGGCGTAGGCGTGCAATCGAATGTGCCGGACAGTCAGCCACAAACTCAAATCTTATATGATCCCTTGACGAATCAAACATCCGCCCTCGCCGTCGATCTCCATACCAATGCCACTCAGGCCACGGTGACCGTGTCCAACCTATTTAATGATGAAGCAACCGGCGAGCAAGGCCTATGGCAGGCTTACACTTCTTCTGGCGTCGAAATTGGCCAAGGCGTGCTAAGCGCGGCGACCCTTAATTACGGCAGTAGCGATAACGTTGGAACAGCAACCATTCAAGTTTTAGGAGCAAATGGGCAAGCGATACCTTTCGAATATCTGGTATTTTCAGCGCTCCCCTATCCGAATGCCAATCCGGCTAGTAATCCCACAACCGATAGCAGCGACTATTTCGTCCGCTCTCTACAATACACGACTGCGCCAACAACTCCCAACTTACAAGACGTGTTTGGTTATACGGTTGCTGACAGCAACAACGACCAAGGCTCAACCACCCTCACCATCAACGGTCAAACTGCCGACTTGGGTGTTTCCATCGCAAACAGCACGCAGACTCCTGTTCCCGGAGCCAATGATACCTACACAATTACCGTCACTAATAATGGCCCCAGCACCGTGAACAGCTTGACCTTAACGGATGCAACCCTGGGAGGCACGAATTCACTCAATCAATTTATCACAGAACTCAACAACCCCGTCTTAACCCCAGCGACCGGCAGCTATAACAGCAGCACAGGCGCCTGGACGGGACTCTCGCTTGCCAGCGGCCAATCGATCACCATGACTGTCAGCGGCACACTGAATGCGGCTGCAACGGGAAATATCGTGAATACGGTCACCGTGGCAGATACCACCGCGGGCATTGCTGATCCTGTTCTCACAAACAACAGCGCGGAAAGCAATCTCACGCTAGCCCCACAGGCAGCCTTAGGCCTTACCATGACCTCCAGTGAAAGCGCCATTATCGCCGGCTCAACGGAAACCTACACGCTGACCATCACCAACAATGGCCCGAGCAACGCCTATAATGTCAGCATCGTCGACACCTTGCCAAGCCAGGGCTTGAGCAGTCTGAGTTCACCCAATTTACCTTCCGGCGTCACCTTCAATTCAAGCACCGAGACCTGGAGTGTTGGCACTTTGGCCGCTGGAGCAAGTGAAACCCTTTATCTCAGCGGAACCGTCGCCTCGACACTCACCGGATCAACCTATGTGAATCAAGCAAGCGCCAGCTCAAGTGACGCAACCAGCGTCACGGCGACTGACAGTAATCCTATCTTGAATTTGAATGCTTACACCATCGTTCAAGAGCCGGGCACCACTCCCTATAGCAACGGCGACGATGCCATCTATCAAATTAATTTATCAACCGGCTCTTATACTGGAATTGTAGCCAACTCCTTCAATTCGGACGTTGGCGTAGGTAATGTGGAGAATAATAATCATATCTGGGCCATCGCAGCTGATCCCATGAACGGATACATCTACGCCATCAACAACACCGGTCTCTTGCAGATTAACCCAGCTGATCCACAGGCAACCACAACCTACATGAGCACCAGCTCGACCATCGCTAACATTGGTCTGGACTCGGCCCTTACTTTTAGTCCTGTTGGTGTGGGCAGCGGAGAAACCTTGTATGCGGTCAGCGAAACCAATAGCAGCCCGCTTTACACCATCAATCTAGCCTCGGGCACAGCATCCGCCTTGGGCAGCGCGATAGGCCATACCATTGATGCCTTGGCGGAAAATTCCTCGGGCAATTTATACGGCTTGAGCAACGGCGCCGCGCCCACTCTCTATCAATTAAACACCAGCACGGGCGCCATACTGGCAACCTTGCCCATTACCATGCCAACCGGCATCTCCAGTGGAACAATTACCGGCCTCAGCTTTGATGCAAGCGGAAACTTATGGGCCTTAAGCCAGAACGGTGATATTTTTAATATTGCCTTGACTCCGGATTCAAAGGGTCATTATGATGCAACCCTGGCTTCAACCTATAGTGTCCTCGCAGAAGGTTCAGGCTTCGAATCCTTGACCCTGGCTCCGACCACTTATGCGCAGCAGAACTCGCTCACGCTTTCTGAATCCGCCAGCGCAGCCACCCTGGAACCCGCCACATCCAGCAGCAATGAAACCTTTACAATCACCGTGACCAACACCAGCGGCTCGACCGCGACCAACATCAGCATCGCAGACCTGCTGCCCACCGGCATTTCCTTCACGACTGACACCGCCAGCAGCGGCAGCTACAATAGCACCTCCGGCCTGTGGAGCGTCGCCTCGCTGGCTAGCGGCGCCAGCGCAACCCTGTCCTTGACCGGCGAGGTCAACACACTCGGCTCGTTCACCAATACCGCGACCCTCAATTATGAAGATCAATATAACCTCAACGCCGCCAACAATACGGCTGCTGCGACGATTACCGCCGCAGAACAGCATTTTACCGCCATGATTTCAGACACAAACAACTCCGGTAGCGCGGTCGTGATGGAAGCTGCTCTCATCAATCATACTTCGCCTTGGGATTCCGCCTTCGCTCCTGTCGCTCTACCCGCTGGTGGCGGACAGACCTATGTATCGATACCCACTGATTTTAGTATTCAAGCTGGAACACAATACACCGTGGCCTTGGAACTGGCGCATGGCTCCAGCGGACAGAATATTAGCATTAACGGCTTCCTACCTTTATTCACGGATGTGATCAATCCAGCCTCCTTATCTGGCGAAACCGACTCCCGCTACGGCAGCACTTCCAATTGGACCGGTGGCCATGGAAATATGCAGCTCACCAGTGGAACCCTGGAAGGCTTTACCGCTGTTATTACGCCGGGAGCCTCTGCCACCAGCCAGGGCAGTGACGTACAGGCGGTCGCAAACGCCGTTAATGGCAATACCCCTCATGACACCTCGAGTACCGCTGACTTTGTATGGGGAACCGGCAGCGGCAATAATAGCTTCACCGTTACCGGCAATAACGCAGGTGATTTCCTCGATGCCAATTCAACCACCAGCCACCATTATGCTATTTTTGGCGGCACCGGCAATAATGTGATCGTTTATAACAACCAAGACGCCTCCATTTCCGGCGGTACTGCCCAATCCGGCAGCGCCCCCACCTGGAATACCTTGGCCTTGTTTGGCAACGACAGCATTACCCTGAACACCACCAACACCACCACAACAGCCACTGAGACAGGCGGCATCTCTGGCGGCACAACACTGACTGGGCTGGAAATCCTGAATATTTCTGGATACAACGTCAATAGCAATGGCACACCTATTATTAACGCCGATGGCACCGTCAGTGAAGGAAGCAATTCAGTGACCTTGCATGCAAATGACGTATTAAACATGTCAAATAACACCTTCGGCAACTTAATCGCGGTTGATCCCGCCTTCAATCAAATAGCGAATCAACCCGGTGTCAGCTCAACGGATAAAGTGCTTATGATTAATGGTAACAGCAACAACACCGTCACCCTGGCAGAAGGCAATTGGACACCAGCCGGCACAGTCCAAGATTCCAATGGCAGTCATTACGCCGCTTTTACCCATGCCGGTACCTCCGGCGGAGAAGCCTTAGTCTTAATTAATACGGATATCCAACATATCGTTGGACACAGCTAATCCCCACTTAATGAATACTCATGATTAAATAATAAACAGCAGTGTTTACATTTTGACAAATAAATGTTATTAATGAGATAAGTAGATAGATCTCAGCTCCCTGGCGTAGCAAGTTTTCAGAAGGAAAGAAAACCGTGCTAAAAAGGATGTGGCGTTTCATCGTTTTATCTCTTATTGGAATCCCGATCGCTCATGCCCTTACCCTAGAACAAACCATTCACGAAACCATCCAAAACAATCCTGACATTCTCGTCTCACAAAAAGATCATCGCTCCATACAAGAAGCCTTGAAAGAAGCACAAGCCGCCTATTTGCCAAAACTCAAGGTCAATCTCGGCTACGGCATCGAAAACGATCGCAACGTGAACACCCAAGTTTTACCTGACCCAAGCCCCACCATGGCACCGCGCGAAACCACAGTCACCCTGGACCAAATGCTCTTCGACGGCTTCGCCACCCAATGGGATGTCGCGCGTAACACCGCCCGCGTCAGCTCCGCCGCCTATAAGGTGCTGGCGACCATCGAGGACACCGTACAAAAAAACGTAGAAGTCTACATCGGCGTTCTTCGAGAGAAAGATTTAATGGATTTGGCCAAACAAAATCTGGCCTTTCATAATGCGATTTACAAAATGATTGAATTGCGCACCCAAAGCGGCGTTTCACGCAGGGCCGACTTATTCCAAGCACAGGGCCGCCTGTCGCTGGCCCGCTCCAATGTGCTCGCGGAAATCAGCAACCTGAAAGACACCCAGGCCAATTTTTATCGAACCATTGGACTGGCTCCCGAGAACTTGAATAATCCACCGCACCCGAATTCTAAATATCTGCCCTCCTCCGTGATGGAAGCCATTAGCATCGCTCTTAAAAATAATCCGGTGATCAAAACAGCGGACGCTGATATTAACGCAGCCGTCGCCCAGCATAATTTCGCCTACGCCACGAACTATCCCCGCTTCGATTTGGAACTGAGCGCCAATCGCGATAGAAATATAGGCGGTGTCCGCGGAGCCAGCTTTGAAGAATACGCCAAGATACGCATGTCTTATAATCTCTACAACGGCGGCGCTGACATCAGCAAACAACAGGAAACCGCTTTTCAAGAACAGCAAGCCAAGGATATCCGCCAAAGGGCGATCCGCCAGCTGGTCGAAGCGGTCAAACTCACCTGGGACTCTTTAATCACGGCCCGTCAACAGCTGGCCTGGCTTAAAGCACATCAACAGGAAGCCGAGCAAACCGTCAAAGCCTATGCCCAAGAATACCAGATTGGCCAGCGCACCCTGCTGGATCTCTTGGACAGCCAAAATGAATTGTTTTCCGCAAAACGCGCTTATGTGCAGGGACGCTATGAAGTGCTACTTGCTGAATATCGCCTTTTAAGAGACATGGGCCTATCCATCGCCGCCTTGAACTTGACAAAAGATGTGGTACTTCCCGCCTCGGCTTAGCACCTGGCAAGGTTAGAATTTACCTGGTGGAGTCGAGGAGGATCGAACTCCCGACCTCCGCATTGCGAACGCGGCGCTCTCCCAGCTGAGCTACGACCCCAGTTCATAACAATTAGCGATGATATTACGCATTTTTAAGAAAAGCTAGTTCTGCTTGTGTTGAGGATCGGCCCAGGGCCAGGTTACGCTGAGGGAAGCGCCCAAATTCCTGAATGACCCGGAAATGGGCATAGGCATAGGCCAAAAACAATTGATAAACTTGGGTCGTTTCAGCCAGCGAGAGAGAGGTTAAATTTTGGTAAAGACGAATTGAATTTTCCTGAAGATTCACTTTTTCCGCGTGCACCAGCGGCATGTAGAAAAAAATACGCTCAATCAAGGTTAAAGAATGGTCCATTTTATGCTCCAAGCCTTGCAGGCAGATGGCTTGGGCTTTTTCATCATAAATAAAAGCTTGCTGGGTATTGCGATGGATATAGCGAGGGAATTGATCGAGTAGAATAATTAAGGCCAGCCGGCCTCGCGGAGTATCCGCCCAATGATCTAAAAAGCCAGCCTTGGCGTCTTCAAAATCTTTGCCAAAAAGTTGAACAAGTTGCGATTTTACTTTTTCACTTTCACCAAACCACAAGTTCGTCCGATTACTGGCTGGTAAATCTGCATAACCGGCGTCTCCAAACCAAAATTTTAATAACTCATGAATACGGTCCGGCATGACAACTTCTCTCCTGTTTTCTGTATCAATTTAAAACAGATTTTTGTGGTATCCATATAGTTAGCATAGCATGAAATGAAAGGAGAAAGTCAGGTCATTCTGAAATAATAATCGGCGTTCCAACGGGAATAAGTTCATATAAATCAATCACATCATCGTTATGCAGACGAATGCAGCCACGCGAGCCCGGAGTCCCCATGCGGACATCGTCCGGCGAGCCATGAATGTAGATATAACGTCTCATGGTATCCACTGGGCCTAGACGATTTTTGCCCACTTCCAGTCCACTTAACCAGAAGATGCGCGTCAAAATCCAGTCTCTTTGCGGATAACGCTTTCTTAATTCCGGCGTATAAATCTCACCTGTCGGCCTTCTGCCAATAAAAACAGTATTCGGGATAGAACCCTGCCCCACTTTCGCTCGAATGAGATGCCTTCCCCGCGGCGTTTTTTCACTGCCCTGAAGCTCTCCAGCGCCGTTTTTAGCCGTGGAAACCGGATAGTCTCTAAGGCACTTTTGCCCCTCAAAAACCTGCATACGCTGGCTGCCAATGCTGACCTCAATACGCATGATCGATCCCTTCCAAAATAGCTCTGAACGAGTACAATACCATGACCTTTCATTTGACAGAAGGCTAGCATGACGATCCTTTCCAACCCTTCGCAGTGGTACCGGCGCTTTGCCTGCACCATCAGCTACATTATCTTGATCGTGCTCATCAATAGCATCTTTGTCTATGCGCCCTATATCGTCATTCGCGGCTCCCTCATTTCTTCCGGCGACCTGGTGGTCGGCGCGGTCTACATTTTGCGGGACTTTGTGCAACGCGAAATTAAACATTATGTAATTCTAGCGATGTTGTTGGGCTGCTTTTGCAGCTATATTCTGGCCGAACAGCAAATTGCCATCGCGAGCCTCAGCGCCTTTTTCGTCGGGGAATTTATTGATTGGGGTATTTATACCTTTACTAAAAAACCACTCTCTCAACGTTTATTGTGGTCCGCAGGAATCAGCGCTCCGATTGATTCTGTCATTTTCCTCTATCTCACAAACATGCTCAATCCCGAAGGCTTGCTTGCCCTGATCTTGGGGAAATTTCTTGGAATTTTCGTGGTTTGGCTTTCCTGGCGGCTACGCCACCAACAGCAACTGAGCTACGCCTAAAACCAAACGCCGTTAGCGGGAATAACGACCATAGCGCCGCTTAGACTTATGCTGCTCAACCGGCAAAAGCTCGAGTCTTTGCCAATCAAAGGAACGGCGTTGCGAGCCGGTCTGATAGGGGTTTTCTTCGAAGCTGCGAATAAAAATCTCGATGCCCACCAGAACAGACATAATTCCATCCACCACACCCCCTTTCTCGCCTTTGTAGGTGCCATAGACCAGGCCGGCTAAAGCGGCCAGGAAGCCGGGAATCCAGCCCAGTAAAATGCCCACAATAACCAAACCTCTTCCAAGCTGATTAAACGAATTAGCACTCGCAATCCAGGTTCTTAAAAAAGCCCAAATGGCCCCTGTTATAGCCCCTAAAAGGCCACCCGCCACACGATTCGCAAGCGCAAGCTCCTGTAGCCGATGTTTTGCCATAAAAGGTCTCCTTTACGGTCTTAATATCATTATAACGCCGCTGAGAGGGCCAGATGGAAAAATTCACACTTGCATATTTACCTTAAGCTGGTAACCTAGTGATTATCACTCGCTTTTTTCTTTACCCCCTCTCTTTTTATATTGATTTATTTTTGATCTTTTTCATTCATTTTCACCTTTTTCTTCCATCTCAATCGAAACAAACAGGAGCAGCTCCATGACCACACGCAAGCCATCTTTTGGTTTTTCATTAATTGAACTCATGATCGTCGTCACGATCATTGGCATTCTTACCGCCATGGCCATCCCTTCCTACCAGGTCTATACCCGACGGGCACGCTATGCGGAAGTTCTCGCCGCCACCGCGCCCTTTAAAACCGCCGTTGCCCTGGCCCTGCAGCAAGGCTTCAGTCCCAAGGAACTCCAAAACGAGGCACACGGCATTCCCAGCGAGCCGCCAGCCACTCCAAATCTGGCGAGCTTGAAAGTGGAAAATGGCGTTATTACCGCCGTCGGCTCGGAACGCGTGAATAAAGCCACCTACATCCTCAAGCCAAACTCAGATGGCAGTCAGTGGGATGTCAGTGGCTCCTGCCTGAAAAATGAATTATGCGAAGCTTAACCGGTCTCGCTGGCCATCTGGTGGATGACGGCCTCCTCTCAGAAAACGAGGCAAAACACGCCTCGCAACAAGCTCAATTACAGAACCTGAGCTTTGCGGCCTGGCTCGTTAAAAATCAAATGGTGACTGGCCTCAGCCTTCTCGACTGTTGTGCGCGACATTTTGGTTTGCCTGTCTTTTGTTTAGATAAATTTCAACCTCCAGAAAGTGCCTTGAGACTCGTGGATGAGGAGTTGGTGAGGCGCTATCACATTATCCCCTTAGGTAAACAGGAGCAGCTCATGCAAGTTGGCCTTTCGGACCCGAGCGACCGTTCCGCCCTTGACGCCTTGACCTTTCACACCGGTTTAATGCTCGATCCCCTGCTGGTCAATGAAGAAAGTTTAACCCATTACATCGACCGGCATTACAATAAAATCAAGAATGAGAGCCTGCAATTGAAAGTCCTGCAGCAAATCACTCCGGATGAAACAAAGATCAAGGCGATGGAAACGAACGCCAGTTATGAAGAACCCATTATTCAATTTGTGGACCACATGATTCATCACGCACAGCAACAAGGCGCCTCGGACCTCCATATTGAACCTTATGAACACGCGGCGCGCATCCGTTATCGCCAGGACGGTCTGCTTTATGAAATCGCTCAAATCGAGCATCATTTAGCTTCTCGCGTGATCACACGGCTAAAAGTGCTGGCTGACCTCGATATCGCCGAGCGCCGCCTGCCTCAGGATGGCCACTTCAAAATAAACAGCCGTCATCATAAAATAATCGACGTGCGCCTCAGCTCTTGTCCCACGCTCCACGGCGAAAAAATTGTTTTACGGCTTCTGGACAACTCCAAACTGACCCGCTCTCTCGACGCGTTGGGTTTGACGTCCACGCAAAAAGCGCTTTTTATAAAAAAGATTTCACAGCCGCAGGGACTCATTTTGGTCACCGGCCCCACGGGCAGCGGGAAAACCATCACCCTCTATTCCGCTCTCGATTACCTGAACACGCAGGAGAAAAATATTTTAACTGTAGAAGATCCCGTCGAGCTTCAAATGGCGGGCATCAATCAAGTTCATATTAACCCCAAAGCCGGCCTGGATTTCGCCGCCGCTTTACGCGCCTTCCTTCGCCAAGATCCCGATGTCATCATGGTCGGTGAAATTCGCGACCGGGAAACAGCTGAAATCGCCGTTCAAGCGGCCCAAACCGGCCATCTGGTTTTATCCACGCTGCACACGAACAGCGCCGCCGAAACCTTAACTCGCTTGATCTCCATGGGGATCGCTCCTTACCCGCTGACACAGGCCTTGACCCTCATTGTCGCTCAACGCCTCCTGCGAAAATTATGCCCTTCATGCAAACAAGTGGAAACCTCACCCGCCTTTACCTGCGATCTTGGACCAGAGGCCCAGCAATTTCGCGCCTATGGCTGCAGACATTGCCGACAAGGCTATCAGGGTCGAACGGCTATCTTTGAATGTCTCACGCTGAGCGAAAATCTGCTGCAACGGATCAAGAAAAATGCGAGCACAGTCAGCTTGGTCCATGCCGCACAAACAGAGGGCTTTATTACGCTCCGGGAAATTGGCCTGGAAAAAGTTCGTCAAGGCGAAACCAGCTTCGCTGAGCTCAATCGAGTATTACTCCTATGAAAAAAATCACCTCTCACGAGATCCTTCATTTTTTTAGGCAGCTGAGCACCCTGATTACAGCCGGACTCAGTCTCATGAAAAGCTTGCAACTTCTCGCCCAAACCGCAGATAAAGCGAATGTGCGCGCTTTAATTCAAGCGCTGCGCATGGATCTGGAAAGCGGCAAAGAGTTTAACCGTTGTCTACGGCGCTATCCACTTTTGTTCGACCTCGTGACCTGTCAGCTGATTCGCATCGGCGAACAGACCGGAACCCTGGAGCGGACGCTTCAACGAGTGACGCTTCATAAGGAAAAAAACCAACAACTGAAGAAGCAACTAAAACAAGCGCTCTTTTATCCGACGGTTATTCTCATCGCTGCCTTACTCACCACTTTCATTTTATTGCTCTTTGTTGTCCCCCAGTTTGCCTCGCTCTTTGAGCATTTTCCCAATAAAGTGCCGCTTCTTACCCAAGCTTTAATCCGAATCGCGGCCGACTTACGTCAACAACTCCCTTGGCTCGGCCTCTTGCTCGCGCTCACTCTCTTAGCACTACGCCACTTCCGCAGTGCCGCGCTGCTTCACGCACGCGGCCAGCAACTTATTTTCCGAGTGCCCCTGCTGCGAAAACTGGTCCTCCAGGTCACTGTCGCCCGTTTTTCACGCAGCCTGTCCGTGGTTCTTTCTGCCGGCCTGCCTTTGACGGAAGCTCTTTTGATGGTAGCTCAGCTGTCTCCTTTCGACGAGGTTAGCAAGGCCATCCTCAAAATCCATGCCGGCGTCAATGCGGGCAAGCGTCTGTCCGCCAACCTGATGTTGATTTCCTTTTTCCCTCCCTTACTCACCCAGATGACACGCATTGGCGAAGAAGCGGGTGCTCTGGATCTCATGCTGGAAAAATTTGCTGAACTCGCTGAAACCGAGCTGGAGCAAAGACTCCACACCCTCACCTTACTGCTGGAGCCCTTGATTATAGCGATACTTGGTGTTTTAATCGGTGGGATAGTGATCGCTCTGTATTTACCGATTTTTCGCCTAGGGACAGCCATTTCATGAACATGAGTCTTCCACAGTTCTATCTCGACCATTTTGGCCTCTATTTATTCAGCATCGCTCTTCTATCCTTATTTATTGGTAGCTTTCTCAATGTCGTCATCTACCGCTTGCCACGCATGATGCAAAACGCTTGGAATGAGGAGTGCCGGCTCTACTTGGGACTCAAGTCGGACACACCTAAATTAGAACCTCTGTCGCTAGCCCTGCCCTTTTCGCACTGCCCCCACTGCAAGAAAACCCTCAAACCCTGGCACAATATTCCACTCTTCAGTTATCTTTATTTGAAAGGCAAATGCGCCTATTGCCAAGGCAGCATTTCTATCCGCTATCCACTGGTTGAATTTCTGACCCTGCTTTTGTCTGTCTATGTCGCCTGGCATTTTGGTGTCAGCGGCCAAGCGCTTGCTGCTTTAGCCTTTACCTGGATCCTGATCGCGCTCACCTTCATCGACTTCGATTTTTATCTTCTGCCCGACCAGCTTACCCTGCTTCTCCTTTGGCTCGGCCTGTTTTGCAGTCTCTTTCCACTCTTTGTCGATAGTCAGACAGCCATTATTGGCGCCCTGGCTGGCTATTTAATTTTTGCCTTCATCGAATGGGCCTTTAAAATGATCACCGGCAAAATCGGCATGGGACAAGGCGACTTTAAATTGCTGGCTGCCCTCGGCGCTTTTTTGGGTTGGCGGCAACTCCCTATCATTATTCTGACGGCTTCCTTTGTCGGTGTGATTTTTGGGCTTTCCTCTATGCTGATCAAACATCAATATAAAAGTGTTCCCCTGCCTTTTGGACCTTACCTGGCTGCCTCCGGCTGGCTAAGCCTGCTCTGGGGCAATGAAATACTGGCGACTTATTGGCAATGGATCATCAGGTAACCACATGCTGATCGTTGGCTTAACAGGTGGAATCGGCAGCGGCAAAACAACCGTTGCCCAGCTTTTTGCAAAGCATGGCGCACCGGTTCTTGACGCCGACCTTATCGCATGAGAGCTGACGGAAACACAGCAACCCGCCTGGGAAAAAATCAGTGCCTATTTTGGGCCGGCAGTTTTAAAGGCAGATCACTCCCTCAATCGCCAAAAACTGCGTGAACTTATTTTTAACGATCCCGGTAAACGCCTTTGGCTAGAGCAACTGCTTCACCCCTTAATCATCGAGAAAATAACCAGGAAACTGCAAACGCTGCGGGCTCCCTATTGTCTTGTGGCTATTCCCTTACTGATTGAAACAGGCCCTTATCCTTTTATTGATCGCATACTAGTGGTAGATGCGCACGAAACAACTCAGATCAAACGACTACAGATCCGCGATCAAGCCAAAGCCGAGGAACTGCAAAAGATCCTCGCCAGTCAAAGCAGCCGGGCTCAACGCCTGGCGGCGGCACAGGACCTGATCGAAAATAACGGTAAGCTGGAAGAGCTCCAGGCAAAAGTGGACGAACTCCATCAATTTTATCTATCACTCGCCGGTTAAACTTTTGGACAGAGCGCGAAGCCTCCGACAAGCCCCCCTCCCCACTTGTCTAATCACGATAAATACCAATATCTAAAAGCGCAATGTGAAGATAAACGCTCCTCTTTACTATGCAATACACAAGCGTGCGGATATGAATGTGGAAGCAGCGATCAGTCCAATTCGAAATATTTTAGAGAAAATCGCTGAGCTGGACGCCACCCTAGCAGCCAGTCACCTGAAGCCTGAATCCTAAGCGATTAAAGTTCTAATCCCTTCACTAGCAACGTGCCCGAACATTTACGGACCACTGCTTTGTTGCGTAAATAGTTGAGTAAAATGAAGGATATAAGCGGGGACTTCGGCCAATGATAACCACCTGATTTTATTCGAAATATAAAATAACTAATGACTACTATAATTAAAAGAGGATAGAGACCTAGTTAATAAGAGAGAGTGGAAATGCCCAGTTACACGCATGTTCATCTCAGAAATCACTTTAAAGCACTAGGCTATACCGTGCCTGGAAACGGTATCTGTGCTGGCTTAGCTCAGATGTCCATACAAGCCTTTCTTGCGGGCAGTGAGGCATTTTCGAGGTTTAATCAGCGGTTGGAATTGATTGCTACAAGCTCGCCAGAGGAGTTAAGTAGCCACATCCGCAAAGCACGGGAAGCGATTGCCGAGCGAAGCAGGAAAAAACGCCTTGACGCTAAATTAGCCGAAAACGAAATTGTTATTGTGGAGCTAAGCGAAGAAGAACGGTTACTCACCGAGACGGAGGCTTTTTTTGACGGCGTCGAGGCCTATCTTCATTCCTGGCGACATCGCGAATTGTTTGCAAAACCAGTTCCTCAGCCACAGGTTCAACACATTATTCCATTTATAGAGTCTACAACTCTTGTTGAGCAAGGGGGCATGCGGGTGGCAGATTCCTTTCCAGGCATTTATTCCTTAGTTGAATTGCAAGGCTATTTTAACCGATTGACTCAAGTCATTCTTCATTATTGCCCCCCGTGCGATATCGCCATGGGACTCGATTGTATTAACCATCGCATCAGTATTTTATTTGATAGCAAGCGTGGCGTATGGATTATGAATGATGCGAATCTATTACCATCCAAAGAAATCTCCAATCCGGCGGCACTAGCAGACGCGGTAATTGTGGCACTTGCAAAACAAACAGGCGAAGGAAGCGCGGCCACAAAAGTCGTCTTTAATACAACCGTTTACGCAACTGGAAAAAATGAAGGTCCTGTAAAAAAAATAATGACAGCGGTAAAAAAATCAGCTGAATTTAGCCAGGCGCATAAGATCACTTTAAAAAAGGCAACCGAAAAATCAGACGTATTACATGTTTCTTTAGCCAATATAGCCGCGAAGTTTGGTCATAAGGATGTTCTAAAAGCAATCGCCGTGGCAAACCCTGGTGCCTTGAATATAGCGGGTTTTTCGGGGTACACGCCGCTTCATTTGGCAGCTGAATTAAATCTTTCTGAGATAGTAAAAATGCTTATGGATGAAGGGGTGTCCTTGAATACTAAAGACATAAGAGGGAATAGTCCTCTTGCCGTGTCAATTCGGCTAACGAGCGTGGAAGCAATGACCGTCTTATTGGATGAAGAAAAAAGCTTGATATCCACTGCAGTGAACGCCGAGGACTGGTTGCCATTGCACATGGCGGCAGCATATAATAAGCCTGAGGTAATAAGATTTTTAGTAAAAAAAGGCGCCGATCCATTTGCGGAAACTGCAAGAGGTTGGTCGGCTGTTTCACTGGCTGCTGCATATGGATGTGTTGAGTCATTGAAAGCATTGATTGACATCACTCCTAAAATGAATTTAGAAACCGCAGGTTCTGGCGGAAGAACACCTTTAACACTCGCTGTAGCTAGAGGGCATACTAAATTAGTAGAATGGTTGGCTGAAAAAAAAATAGATTTCAACAAAAAAAGTAGTGCTGGATTGAGTGCCTTACATATCGCGGTTGAAAAAAACAATCTGGAGATGGTAAAAGCATTAATCCGCGGCGGGGCTGCTGTCGATGTGGAGGATAAGGCAGGAAACACGCCCTTACATCTTGCCACGAGCCAGAACAAAAAGGAAATATTTGATTTATTGATAAAACACGGCGCTTCCACAGTAAAACAAAACAACGCAGGAATGACGCCCTTAAGTCTAGGTTTAATAGCAGACAGTATGTTGAAAGCCTTGCCCACAGTCAACTCAATGCTGGAAAAAATAGAGAGCCTACAAAAGCGATTTGCGGCTCGGGATGATTATCAAGCCGCTCTCGAGCAGCTACATAAAGATGTTTTGAACCGGTATCAAAAAGCAGATTTTTCAGAATTTTACTCAGCACTGTCCACTGAAGCAGGGCTGACCTTTGTCGCTGCGGAGAGTGACAATTCTGCAGCTTTACGCCTCTTACGCGCTGAAGAAAAAATAGATTTTGAAGCAAAAAGTCCTGGCGGTTGGTTGCCAATGCATGTGGCTGTGGTCAAGGATTCACAGGCAATTATTGATGCTTTAATAAGTGAAGGAGCGGATCTGTCTCATGAAATAAAGTCGCTTGGTGCCACTGTGGCTTATCTGGCGGCGGAACTCGGCTTGACAGACATGCTAGCAAAAATTGCCTCGAAAGTTCCGGTCAGTTTTTTAAACAAAGCCAAGCTCGGTGGTGAAACACCGCTTTTCATCGCGGTCATGAATGGTCATGTTCAAACGGCACAGTTTCTCATTGAAGCAAAAGTAGATGTCAATCTGACGTCAAATTTAGGGTGGTCACCGCTCCATCTTTCCATCGAGAAAAATCATTATAAAATATTTGAAAAGCTAGTGGATAAGGCTGATTTAAATCAGGAGATAGGCAGCACAGGTGTGACGCCCGTTGCTTTAGCCGCAGGGTATGGACACGTTGAATGTTTACGCGTTCTTATTGGAAAATCGCCGCCGGTTGATATCAAGAAGAAATCCACAGAGGGTATCACGCCGTTGATATCTGCAATATTAAATCACCAGTCACAGGCGGCCAAAATGTTGATTGAAGCATTAGAGGAAAAAGATTTAAATGAAACAAATAACAACGGTGATACTGCCTTACACATTGCCATTATGAATAATGACATTGAGCTGGTTGATGCCTTGCTTACCAAGGGTGCCGACGTGAATTTCGCAAAAGTTCATGATGCTACAACACCGGTACAATTGGCAGTCTTAGGGCATCAGGTGGAAATCGTGAATCTATTGCGAAAGCATGGCGCGGATTTTCAAAAAGAGGACAAGCACGGTAACTCCGCCCTATCAATCGGTACCTCTTTCGCAAAGGCGGCCATAAGTAAAAAAGCGATTTTCATTGCTATTGATGCCTGGATAGATGAGCTCCAGCAGGCACAACCTGGCCAGCTCTTACCGGCTGGGGTCGATTTAGAATTTACTCATCTTAAGCAATTACTTGAGAAAGCGTTTAAAACGAATTATGAAACTTTTTTAGTGCGGTACGACGAAGCATCTTTCGGCAATAATTACTATTTGCTCATCGCCTTTATTGCCGCAGAAAAAGGCTATGAAAAGATTTTAGAGTTATTACTTGCTAAAATCGATATCAATGCAAAAAATCCTGCCGGATTGTCTCTTTCAGAGGTTGCTGAAGCACATCATCATCCTGCACTTGTTCGTATCATGCATGAGCACGAGATGAAGCTTGAGCAAAAAGGGCCAGCTGGGTTGCCTCATGTTGGTTTGTTTAACAGTAAGACTTCGGTGCCGTCGCCCTCGGTGAGACATAGAAAGTCGGGCTTACAAACTCCTGTTATGCGCAACCCGAAGGGAAACCTCCATAAGAAGCGACGCACACTCAAGCGGGACTAAAGAGGTAAGAAATAGATGCCAAATTTTAATCTATGAATCGTTTTCACCTCCTATCCCTAACCCTTTCCTCCACAAAGAACGTGGAGGAAAGGGGACTTTAGCGTTCAAGCCAATTTATTCAACAACGCCAAAGCGTGGAGGAGAGGGTTTTCGTTACAAAATCTGACTTATTCAACAACGTCCGATCCGCGTGGATATGTCTGCTACCGGTAAGCCGTACTCTGCCGAATCAACATCAGGCCTTGTTTTTGCTTTTTTACTCGCATGCCCAACGCAATCGCTCGCTTGGTGTTTAAAAAAGGAGTGTAAACTCGGCTTTATCTTTCGGCTTTGATCTTGCGCGAAGGAGTCTTGCTCAGCAGCGCTCATCGGACCCGAGCGAGAGCTAGTGGCGACGTCAGCTGACTCAGCTGAGTATGCATATAAAGGTGCTGTAGATAATAGGCTAAATGCAGGTAGAGTCCCTGGCTCTGAAAAGTAGAAGTTAAAATCTGGCTCTCCTTGTTTTTCTGTAGCGTTTTCTGATAAGAACGGTAGCAGTTCCCCCGCTGCGGTTACCGTCTGTGCAATGAGATCTGACTCTGCGGGCGAAGCCAACACACGCGCGTCGATATCTGCTGCCAAAAAGCCATCCGTTGCGAACATATCCTCAACCTGCTCCGAATTTGTAAGCGAAGAATAATGAGGACCGGCCGCAACGCTCGATGCTTCTACAATAGGCAGAGCGAAGTTTGAGTAAGTTGGAGCCAACTCTGCTTTTTGCTTGGCCGCAGCTTGCGTCTTCTGTTGCCTATAACTGCTCCATAAAGGGGCAGGAGGCAAGTCGCCGCCTGCTTTTAAGATTTCAGAAAATTCTGCATATTTTTGCCTCACCCGCCAAGAATAAAGTGTGATATGATGCCCACGCTGTTGTGTTTCTTTTGTTATACCAGGAGCAGGCTCCCCTGTTATGGCGTGAACATAGGTCCTTTTAGTGATGATAGCGCAATCAACATGACGGCGTACAAAAGCCTCGAAGCTAATATTTTTTTTCGATTTAGAGGCTCCTTTAGGAGCTTGTTTACCCGTGTATATATCAAATAACTTGCTTGATTTCAACTGCCCTTTCGGTTTCGTTTTTCTGGCACTCTTGTGGTAGGCTTGCATCTTCTCTTTTCTGCGGTTTTGCATTAGATACCTCGGCTCAGGAGTATTACCCGATTATTGCATTCTTCTAATGCCAAACTTACTACAAACTTAACTCAATAATCAATATAATACGGCTTTTTGATTCGACCGCGTGGAACTTAAAGAGTAGGCATTTTTGCAGCTTGGCTTCGAATAAAAGCTACTTCACTTACCAAATCCGGTGCGTCTGGTACAGGTAATGAGTGCTTCGCCGAACCATCCGAGGCCATTTTTTTTGCTATTTTACTCGCAGGTCTAATGCGATCGTTCGCTTCGGATTTAAAAAAGGAGTGTAAGTTCGGCTTTCTCTTTTGGATTGGACTTTGCTCGAAGGAGCCTTGTGCAGCAGAGATCGCTGGGTCCGAACGAGGGCGAATGGCGGCGTCAGATGCCTCAGCTAACGAGGCATGTAAAGGTATTGTAGGTAATAGGCTGAATGCCGGTGGAGAAAAATAGAGATCGAAATCAATATCTACTTGATTTTCTGTGGCGGTTTCTGACAAGGACGGTGACGGCTCCCCCGCCGCGGTTACTGTATGCTCTGTTAGGTCTGATTCCGTGGGCGGAGCCAACACAGGCATATCGCTTTCTGCTGCGGAAAAGCTATCCGCTGAGAGCATATTATCAACAAATTTCTCTATGTCTGGAGATGACAAGACGCTTGCTTGATCAGTATCTGCCTCGGTAAGGCCTTCGGTTAAGGACTGCGGTTTTCCAATTTCTATGCTTTTTACAGCAGTGTGCCCCGAAGCTATAAGAGGATCGGCAGAAAGGCTTGATGCTGCTACTAAAGGCAGAGCGAAGCTTGCGTGAGTTAGAAACAAGTCTGTTTTTGGCGCGTCGGCAGCTGGTACCTGCACTCTTTTAGCTCGGTTTCTTAGAGGAGCCGGAGGCAAATTGCCACCTTCTTTTATGATTTTTGAAAATTCAGCATATTTTTGGCTCACATGCCAACTATAGAGTGTGGTGTGTTCTCCACTTTGATGTGTTTGTATCGTTATACCCGGAGCAGGCTTCCCTGTTTCAGCGTCAACATAGGTGATTCTAGCACTTTGAGAGGAGTCAACATGACGTTTCACATAAGCATTGAGGGTAATATATTTTTCTGATTTAGATGTTCCTGCGGGAGCTTTTTTACCCGTGTCGATATCAAATAATGTCTGTAATTTCTCTCCTTTTTTTATAGGTGGAAAAGGGACAGGAGGCAAGTCGCCGCCCGCTGCTAAGATTTCAGAAAATTCTGCATATTTTTGGCTCGTCTGCCAACCATAGAGTGTGGTGTGTTTTCCACGCTGATGTGTTTCTTTTGTTATACCAGGAGCAGGCTCCCCTGTTTTGACGTTAACATAGGTCAATTTAGTTATGCTACCGCCTCGAACATGACGCTGCACATAGGCATGAAACGTAATATATTGCTCTGATTTGGATGCTCCATCAGGAGCCTTTTTACCCGTGTAGATATCAAATAATTTTTTTATTTTCCACAGACCTTTCACTCTCCCGTTTTTGTGGGTCTTATTGAGTGCTTGCTTCTTCCTTTTCATTCGATCTCGCATTGAACACCTCGGCTTTGGAGTATTATCCGTTTTTTTGCGTTCTCTAGCTCCTCCCTTTGAAAAAGGGAGGTTGGGAGGGATTTATATAAAATAATTATATACAAATCCCCCTGAATCCCCTTTTTTCAAAGGGGGAACACTTCGCATCTGGAGGTGTTACGGGTATATATGGCAAAATTGTATAAAAATTTAAACTGATAAGCAATCACATGGCATTTTTTGATGCCCCCCTGGAAAGAGAGAGAATTAAAAGGGAACAGTACGCTTGCTTAGCATAAAGGATACTCCACTTGTCGACTCAGGCATATCTGCTGCAGTTAATGGGTGTTCCACCGAACCATCAAAGGGCTTTGTTTTTGCTTGTTTACTCGCATGCCCAGCGCAATCATGCTCGCCAGGTTTAAAAAAAGAGTGGAAATTCGGCTTTCTTTTTCGGATTGAACTTTGCTCGAATGCGTCTTGTGCTGCATAGCTCGCAGGATCCAAGTGAGGGCGAGTAACGGTGCCGAATGACTCCGCTAAGGAAGCATATAAAGGTGTTGTAGATAATGGGCTGAATGCAAGTGGAGTCATTGGCTCTGAAAAATAGAAGTCGAAACCAGTCTCTACTTGTTTTTCAGTGGCATTTTTTGACACTAACGGCAACTGTTCCCCCGCCACTGTTACTGTGTGTGCAGTGAGGTCTGATTCCGTGGGTGAAGCCAGCAAACGCCTGCTGATTTCAGCTGCAAAAAAGCTATCAGCTGATGGCATATCATCAACATGGCTCTCTAAGCCTGGGGATAATGAGAAGCTTACTTGACTTGAGTAAGCTGGAGGCAGGTCTGCTTTTTGCTCGTCGGCAGCTGGTACCTGCTCTCTTTTTTTTCTGCTTCTTAGAGGGGCAGGAGGCAAATTGCCACCTTCTTTTATGGTTTTTGAAAATTCACTATATTTTTGACTCACCCACCAATTATAGAGTGTGGTGTGTTCTCCACTTTGATGTGTTTCTTTTGTTATACCAGGAGCAGGCTCCCCTGTTTTGGCATTAACATAGGTCTTTCTAGCTATTTGAGTACTTTCAACATGACGTTTCACATAAGCATTGAGGGTGATATATTGTTCCGATTTAGATGCTCCTTCGGGCGCTTTTTTACCCGTGTCAACATCAAATAGTGTGCTTAATTTCTCTGCTTTTTTTATAGGCAGAACTAAGGGTGCGAGAGTTGGTGGCAACCCTGCTTTTTGCCCGTCGGCAGCTTGGGCATTCTGTTGCTTATGACTGCCCTTTAGAGGGACAGCAGGCAAGTCGCCGCCTGCTTCCAAGATTTTTGAAAATTCCGCATATTTTTGCTTCACCCGCCAAACATAGAGTGTGGTGTGCTGTCTACGCTGATGTGTTTCTTTTGTTATATCAGGAGCAAGCTCCCCTGTTATGGCGTTAACATACGTCCTTTTAGTAATTCTAGCACATTCAACATGACGTCGCACATAAGCACCGAAATTAATATATTGTTCTGATTTAGATGCTCCTTCGGGCGCTTTTTTACCCGTGTAGATATCATATAATTTTCTTGTTTTCCACCGCTCTTCCGCTCTCCCTTTTTTGTGAGCCTTATCGCATGCTTGCCTCTTCTCGTTCATTCGCTCTTGCATTGGATACCTCGGCTCAGGAGTATTACTCGTTTTTTACGTTTCAGCATGGCTAAATTGTATACAAGCTTAATTCAACAATCAATATAATGCGGTTTCTTGATTCAACCACACGGAACTTAAAGAGTAGGAATTTTTACAGATGGGCTTGGAATAAAGGATCCCTCACTGATCGAATCAGATGCGTCTGTTAGTGGTAATGAGTGTCCGGCCGAACCATCAGAGAACATGGTTTTTGCTTTTTTACTCGCAAGCCCAACGCGATCATTCTCCTTGGGTTTAAAAAAAGCCTGGCAATTCGGCTTTCTCTTTTGGATTGGATTTAGCTCAAGTGTGTCTTGTTCAGCAGAGACCGCAGAAGTCATACGAGGGTGAGTGACGGCACCCGATGTTACAGCGGTCTGTCCCAACAAAGTCCTACAAAGAGAATGAGGATGGGCGGAAGCGCTCGCTGCTTCTGCTGTAGGTGGAATAAAGGTTGAGAGTGTTAGAAGCATGTGTGCGCTTCGCTCGAGGACAGCTTGTGCATTCTGTTGCTTAGTTCTTTTTTTCAGAGGGGCTGGAGGCAAGTCGCCACCTTCCTCTAAGATTTTTGAAAATTCAGCGTATTTTTTGCTCACCCGCCAAAGATAGAGTGTGGTGTGTTGTCCACGCTGATGTGTTTCTTTTGTTATACCCGGAGCAGGCTCCCCTGTTTTGGCAACAACATAGGTCGTTTTAGTTAGTTTAGTACTTTCAACATGACGGCGCACATAAGTAGGGAAGCTAATATATTGTTCTGATGCAGATGCTCCTTCGGGAGCTTTTTTACCCGTGTGGATATCCAATAGTATGCTTAATTTCTCTGCTTTTTTTATAGGCGGAACCGAGAATGAATCAGCTGGAAGCAGGTCTGCTTTTTGCTCGTCAGCAGTTGCTGCCTTCTTTCGCATATTTATCTTACTTGAAGGGACAGGAGGCAAGTCGCCATCTTCTTTTAGGATTTGTGAAAATTCCGTATATTTTTGTCTCACCTGCCAAACATAGAGTGTGATATGTTTTCCACGTTGATGCGTTTCTTCCGTTATACCCGGATCAGGCTTCCCTGTTATGGCATTAACATAGGTCGTTCTAGCTATTTTATTACCTTGAACATGACGGCGCACATAAGCAGAGAGGTTGATATATCGTTTCGATTTGGTTGCTCCTACGGGAGCTTTTTTACCCGTGTGGATATCAAATAATTTGCTTGATTTCACCTCTTTCATTCGAACTTGCATTGGATACCTCGATTTGTGAGTATTACCCGTTTCTGGCGTTCCAGTAAATTAAATTTACTACATGCTTAACTCAATAATCAATACCATGACCTGTTTCTTCACACTCTTAGTGGAGGAAAGAAAGTATCTGTCGTATTTAAAAAGCAGGCATTTTTACAGGTGGACTTGGAATAAAGGATACTTCACTTGTCAAATCTGAGCTGCCTGTTGCAGCTAATGGGTGTCCTGTCGAACCATCAGAGGGCAGTGTTTTTGCTTTTTTACTCACAGACCCAACGCGATTATTCTCTTTGGGTTTAAAAAAAGCGTGTAAATTCGGCTTTCTCTTTTGGCTTGGCTCCTGCTCAAAGAAATCTTGTTCAGCAGAGATCGCAGGATCAAGACAAGGGCTAGTGACGGTGCCCCGTGCCTCAGTTGAGTAAGCCTCGAAAGGTGTTTGAGGTAATAGGCTGAATGCAGGTGAAGGTACCCTATCTGAAAAATAGAGGTCAAAATTCGTCTCTGCTTGTTTTTCTGGAGGGTTTTCTAACAATAACGGTCGCCGCTCCACTGTCGCTGCTCCGGCCTGTGCAGTTAGTCCTGATTCCGTGGGCGAAGCTATCACCCCCGCACCGATTTCTGCTGTGGAAGGACTCTGATCCGAGAGAATATCATCAAGGAATTTCTCTAAGCCTGAAGCGAGCAAGCTACTTGCTTGATCCGTGGAAGAAGTCGCCGGATATGATATACGAAGAGCAGAAGCGCCGAATGCACTAGCTGGATTTGAGCTTAAGGACGTATCGAGCAGCGATGTCGGTAATGGATGACTTGTAAGCGGTAGAATGGGCGCGCCAACACTACTGGCCGCTGAGGGTGTTTTATCAAGAGCAGTTGATGAAGTCCTCTGATTTAAAAAAGAATGGTCGGAGGCCAAATCTGCTCCTATAAGACCTGTAGGCAAGGATAGCGGTATTCCCGCTTTTATGGTTTTTACATAAGCGTGCCGTGAAGCGGTAAGAGGAGAGTGAGGATCGGCAGAAACGCTCGATGCTTGTGCTATAGGCGGAACGAAGTTTGAGCGAGTTGGAGACAGCAGGCCTGCTTTTCGCTTGACGGCAACTTGTGCCTTCCTTCGTGTAGTTCTACTTTTTGCAGGGGCAGGAGGTAAATCGCCACCTTTTTTTAAGATTTTTGAAAATTCGGCATATTTTTGACTCACCCGCCAACTATAGAGTGTGGTGTGTCGCCCGCGTTTATGTGATTCTTTTGTTACGCCAAGAGCCGTCCCCCCTGTTTTGACGTTAACATAGGTCGTTATAGATGTTTTAGTCTGTTCAACATGGCGGCGCACATAAGCATCGAAAGTAATATATTGTTCTGATTTAAATGCGCCTTCGGGAGCTCGTTTACCAGTATTGCTATCAAATAGTGCCCTTGATATCCCAGTGTTTTTTTTAGGCGGAACGCGCTTTGAGCAAGCTGGAGGCAGGCCTGCTTTTCGCATGACGGCAGCTTGTGCATTCTGTTGCTGCTGACTGTTCCGTGAAGGGACAGAAGGCAAGTCGCCGCCTGCTTTTAAGATTTTTGAAAATTCCGCATATTTTTGTCTCACCCGCCAAGAGTAGACTGTGATGTGTTGTCCACGCTGCCGTGTTTCTTTTGTTATACCAGGAGCTGGCTTACCTGTTTCGGCATTAACATAGGTCATTTTAGTTATCCTCAGACCTTTAACGTGACGGCGCACATAAGCAATGAGCCTGATATATTGTTTCGATTGAGGTGCTCCTTCAGGGGCTGGTTTACCCGTGTAGACATCATATAATTTGGGCATTTTTCCGCTATCCTTTAGCTTTCGTTCTCGCTGGCTTGTCGGCCTGGCTGCGTGCTTCCCGCTTCTTGTTCACTCGATCCTGCATGGGATACCTCGGTTCGGGAGTATTACCCGTTGTTTACGTTCCAGTGCGTTAAATTTACTACAAGCTTAATTCAATAATCAACCTAATGATTTTTTAATTCAATTACGCAGAACTCCTAACCCCCACACGCTGAGTGGCGGTTAGAAGTTCCAGTTAAATTTAAAGAGTAGGCATCTTTGCAGGTGGAGTTAGACTTAAGGATGCTTCACTTGTCGAATCAGGCGTAGCTGTTGCAGGTAATGGATATACCGCCGAGTCTCCAGAGGACATTGATTTTGATTTTTTACTCGCAGGCCCAACGCAATCGCTCTCTTTGGCTTTAAAAAAAGCGTGTAAATTCGGCTGTCTTTTATCGAGCGGCGCTTTCGGCACTGGCTGGCTTGTGGGCAGTAAAATGGGCACGCTAACGCTATTTGACGCTGAGGGTGTTTTATCTTTTACAACAGCGTGCTCCAAAGTCATAAGAGGATCCACAGCAATACTCAATGCTTCTGCTGTAGGCGGAACGGGGTTTGAGGGAGCTGGAGGTAAATCTACTTTTCGCATAGCTGTCGCTGCTACCTTCTCTCTATTTGTCTTCCTGAGGGGGGCAGGAGGCAAATCGCCACCTTTTTTTAAGATTGCTGAAAATTCCGCACGTTTTTGACTGAGCCGCCATTTATAGAGTGTGGTGTGTTGCCCTTGATGATATGTTTCTTTCGTTATAGTAGGAGCAGGCTCCCCTGCTATAGTGTCAACATAGGTCGTTCTAGCTATTGTAGTCCCTTCAACGTGACGCTGCACATACGCATTGAAAGTAATATATTGTTTTGATTTTGCTACTCCTTCGGGAGCTCGTTTACCAGTATAGCTATCAAATAGTGTGCATAAACTCCCTGATTTTATTATAGGTGGAGCAGCGGTTGAGAGAGCTAGAAACAGGTCTACGCCTTGCTCATCGCCCGTTTGTGCATTCTGTTGCTGATGACTGCTCCTTGAAAAGATAGGAGGCAAGTCGCCACCTTTTTTTAAGATTGCTGAAAATTCCGCATATTTTTGACTCACCAGCCAAGTATAGCGTGTGGTATGCTGTCCACGTTTATGTGTTTCTTTCGTTATACCAGGAGCAAGCTCCCCTGTTTTGGCATTAACATAGGTTTTTGTAGCCATTTTATCAGTTTTAACATGACGGCGCACATAAGCAGCAAACCTAATATATTGTTTCGATTGAGGTGCTCCTTCTGGAGCTGGTTTACCCGTGTAGACATCGTATAGTTTGCTTGTTTCCCGCTGTCCTTCAACGCTCACTTTTCCTTGGGGAGGAAAGTGATACTCGACGGGAACGCTTGCTGCTCCTGCTCTAGGCGGAACCATGGTTGAGAGCGCTAGCAGCAGACTTACGTCTTGTTCATCGGCAGTTGCTGCCTTTGGTCGCCTCAGAAGGACAGGAGGTAAATCACCACCTTCGTTTAGGATTTTTGAAAATTCAGCGTATTTTTGACTTACCTGCCAACCATAGCGTGTGGTATGTTGTCTATGTTGATATGTTTCTTTCGTTATACCAGGAGCAGGCTCCCCTGTTATGGCGTTAACATAAATTATTCTAGCTTTTTTATCAGCTTTAACATGACGGCGCACATAAGTAATGAACCTGATATATTGTTCCGATTGAAGTGCTCCTTCTGGAGCTAGTTTACCCGTATAGACATCATATAGTTTGGTTATTTTCCGCTGTCCTTTAGCTTTCGTTCTCGCTTTATTGTCGGCCTCGCTACGTGCTTTCCTCTTCGCGTTCACTCGATTCTGCATTGGATACCTCGGTTTGGGAGTATTACCCGTTGTTTACGTTCCAGTACGTTAAATTTACTACAAGCTTAATTTAATAATCAACCTAATGATTTTTTAATTCAATTACGCTGAACCCCTAACCTCCACACGCTGAGTAGAGGTTAGTCGTTCCAGTTGAACTTAAAGAGTAGGCATCTTTGCAGGTGGAGCTAGACTTAAGGATACTTCACTTGTCGAATCAGGCGGCGCTGTTGCAGGTAATGGATATCCCGCCGAAGCTCCAGAGGGCATTGATTTTGCTTTTTTACTCGCAGGCCCAACGCCCTCATTTGCTTGGGATGTAAAAAAGGAGTATAAATTCGGCTTTCTCTTTCGAATTGGACCTTGCTCCACTGCGTCTTGTGCAGCAGAGATCACAGGATCCGAGTGATAGCGAGTGGCGGCATCGGATGCCTCTACTGAATTGTGTGGAGCAGCACCACCGAGTGCATCGACTGGATAAGAGCTCAAGAACGTTTCGAGGGACGACGTCGGCAATGGATAGCCCGCAGGTGGTAGACTGAGCGCGCTAATGCTACTGGTCGCTGAGGGTGCTGGAGTCACCGGATCCATAAAAGAAGGAGCGAGGGCCAAATCTGCTTCTGTAAAGCCTTTGTGCAAAGGTCGTGGTTCTCCAACTTCTATCCTGTTTACACCAGCACGCCACAAAGTCGTAAGAGGAGAATCCGGAGCGGCAGAAACGCTCGATGCTTCTGCTATAGGTGGAATATCAATTGAGAGAGCTGAAGGTAAGTCTGCTCTTCGCGTGACAGTCCCTTGTACTGTGATATTTTTTAGCTTCCTTCTCTTGCGCGGAAGGATAGGAGGCAAATCACCGCCGGCTGCTAAAATCTTTGAAAATTCATCATTTTTTTTACTGCTTAGCCAAGCAAAGAGAGTGGTGTGTTCCCCACGTTTGTGCGTTTCGTTTGTTATACCAGGAACAGGCTCCCCTGTTTTGACGTTAACATAGGTCGTTTTAGTTCTTTTAGTCTCTTCAATGTGACGGCCCACATAAGAGCGAAAGGCTATAATGGTTTCAGATTTAGTCGCCCCTTCTGGAGCTGGTTTCCCCGTGGTGATATTAAATAATTTGTTTGCTTTCCCACGCCCTTCCATTCTCGCTCGTTTTTGAGCCTCGTTGCGTGCCAGCCTGCTCTGGTTCTTTTTTTGGGCTGGCGTCTGTTCTGCTGAATCCGCAATGCGGGAAACAGAAGCATCGATAGGCGGAACAACGGCTGAGAGAGTTAGAAGCGAGTCTGCGTTTTGCTTATCGTCAGCTTGTGCATTCTGTGACTTCGTTCTTTTTTTTAGAGGAACAGGAGGCAAATCGTCGCCATCTTCTAAGATTCGTGAAAATTCAGCATGTTTTTGACTCACTAGCCAAGTATAGAGTGTAGTGTGCTGCCCGCGCTGATGTGTTTCTTTTGTGATACCAGGAGCAGCCTTCCCTGTTTTAGCGTTAACATAGGTCGATTTAAGGTTTTTAGCGCTTTCAACACAACGTTTCACATAAGCACTGAAGGTAATATTCTGTTTTGATTGAGACGCTCCTTCTGGCGCTGGTTTCCCAGTGGAGATATTATATAACTTGGCTGTTTTCCACCTCCTTTCCGCTCTCGCTTGTTTGTAAGCATGCCTACGTGCTTGCCTCTTCGCATTGATTCGCTCTTGCATTGAACACCTCAGCTTTGGAGTATTATCCATTTTTTTGCGTTCTCTAGCTCCTCCCTTTGAAAAAGGGAGGTTGGGAGGGATTTGTATAAAATCATTATATACAAATCCCCCTGAATCCCCCTTTTTCAAAGGGGGAACA